>ERZ795048.488-NODE-488-length-41287-cov-8.692957_pt1 | contig 41287 bp, 31 predicted proteins | sample MGYA00375132_ERZ795048 | MGnify/ENA primary metagenome ERZ795048 (study PRJEB30177, sample SAMN05720225) | activated sludge metagenome | isolation source: Anaerobic digester | place: Hong Kong | collected 2014-12-17 ...
ACCATTGCTTTGATCCGTGCGGTTATCGGCAGAAATGCACCCTCTTCAGAATACGCTTTCAGTGTTTTTGCAACCCGTATGGATATTTCATCAGATGCATTTACAGGGATTACTTTGATTTTTTCACCAATTTTTATATCGTTAATGTATTTCCCCTTCACCGGGGAAACAATAACTTTTCCGTCAATAACGTAATCTGCCTGAGATTCAATTGAATCAAGGGTTTTTTCTGTTGTTGATTCGGCAGATTCTTCATTTTCATTGCCGGCGGTATTCGGTTCGCTGCCTGTTTCGAGAGGTATCCCTTCAAGATCAATTTGAAGTGAATTCGTATCTTCAAAATCAATCTGGCAGGAAATGTGTCCAAGGTTGTTGTATTTATAAATTATTTCAGTAAGTATTTCAGTAACAACTGCAATGTTATGAGAGTTTATGTCACTGTACGCTTCATAACCCGCAAGGGATTCGATAAGATGGTTGGTGAAATCATAAGAGTCAAGGAGTGATTTTTCACCTTTGTCAGTATTGACATAATTTTTAAAATTAACATAAAATGATTTCCAGTTATCGTTCACTCTCATCTTTTCATTAAGAGATTTTGAAGTGGAAAGTAGCGTGTTGGCATTCATAATGCTGCTGGTCTGGTTGTTGCAAAAGATGAGGAAAATGCCGAAAATTTCTTCACCAATTGAAAACTTTCCTTTAACCGCAACGGCATCATTAAATTGTCCGGATATCATTTGTTTGGCTTTTTCAACATTACCCTTCGTGAACCTCAGCGCGGAGTTAATAAGTCTTGTTGTGTCATTCAGGGAGTTATATTCGTTTGTGGTATCAGTCATAGTTTAGCCTGTTGTGGTGTCTGTAAGACATTTTTCTAGAATTTCATATTTTTTTTGAGGGGAAAGGTTTGATATTCGCTTGATGCTCTGAAGTAACACTGGTTTGTATTTCAATGCGGTTTCAAGAATGAAATATCCTTCGTTGTCAATATTATTTGTTATGGACACTTTTTTTACCGGAAGTTTGGTGCCAAGGAGGGAGCCCATATATTTAATAAGATGTTCGGGGCTGATATATTTTATTGAGCTTTTTTGTGTTCCGATTTCAAGTCGCTTTAAAAAACGGTAGTTTTCATATTTTTCTTCAGGAATGAGGGACCATTTTTTCGGATTATCTGAAATCTGCAGCACAACTTTCTGGTCAGTTTCGGATTCAAGAACGCGGAAGTATGTGTTGAAGACTTTATATGATGACAAAAGGCCGAAAAGGCTGTCATCTTCCTCTTTCCTGGGTTCTTTTGATTTCTTCCATGGGTTTCGCATGCTATATCCGGCATTGAGTAATGTTCGTTTTTTTAAATAATTGCGATTATACAGTAGTAACTGAATTTTATCAAGTATGATTTTATGAATATGTGTAATGATTTAAATTGCACAGTATAAGACAGTATTTCTTCCGGTTTCAGTTTTTACCAGACCAAGCGAATGAAGTTCTTCAAGAAGATGTGCGGTATACCCTGATTCTTCCTGAAGAAATGATGCGAGTTCAACTGCTGATGCTGACTTGTTGATATTGAGATAGTTAATAATATCTTTTCCCTTATCGGAGACCTGTCCTATCGCGTAACTGTTATTGATCAGTTCATCAGTAATAACGGCAATTTTTGAATTGTTCATTGAATGATATGATTTGAATACTGATTCTATATTCATTATTGTCGTGTCGCTGAGAGATGATAGTTTTACATAGAAGCGCTGCGTATTCGATTGAGATTCGAAAATGAGCTTCATAATAAACTCGGCGATAAATGACGAATCGACAACTCTGATATCTTCAAAATCAAGGAGGATTGTCTCCCCGTCCTGGATACATGAAAGTCTGGACGCAACTTTTTTAAAAAAGCTGCGCCCCATAGGACGGGTAATAAGGTCGGGAGATGTAACTTTAAGTTCCCGCGCAAGCCTGGAAAGTGATATAATCATTCTGTACCGGTTCGATAATAATATAGCTTCCATCTAACAATCGGTATCTAATGTTTAAATATTAATGAAAAATGCTGCGGACAGCAACAATCGGGTGCTGCAGAAACAAGGGGCTCAGGTTGTAAGTGTGACCGACAGCTGTGTCCCGGGAAAGGGTGCGAGATTGGTCTTTTGAAATGTTTTTGTTGTGCTGTTGTATTTTTTATTATGGACTACAGACACAGAGGCATCATCTGACCTGATATAAATGCTCCCGCCAAGTTTTTCAACAATCGTGTTAACCTGGCAAAGGCCGTACCCGAAATCACGTTTGCTCGAAAGGGGGGTTGTTAATACTTTTTCAATGAGTGAAGCGGTTGAGTCCACAGATATTTCTTTTTTACCGGTAAAACTTTCCCGTATGCCGACACCTGAATCAGAAATGACAAGACGGACAATATGCTCGCTGCTGTAGGAATATGTCTGCATGGCCAGAAACCCGGAATCAATACTGTGTTCAAATATATTCTGACATATTTCCGATATCACAGTAACAAAATAATCAACAATGCTGCCGAAAAGCCAGTATTTTAATATATTGTCAGCCCGTTTTCGAAAGGTTGCAATAACATCAGATATTACACGGATGCTTTCACGCTCTTTCCCCGGTATTTCTGTTATTTCGATGACGCTTTTACTGAGAGAGCTCCTTTTAAAATAATATTTGGGATCAAGCTTGTCGGTGTTTTCGAAAATGCCTGTTTTGAAAAAATCCATACGGTACAGGTATTGATTTATATTAAGGGGAATGTTTACGAGAGTCAGTTTTTTGCCGGTATTTCTGAGATATTCTCTCCCGAGAATTGCGAAACTAACCATTGAATATGGCTCTATAAAACCCACACGCGACATGTCTAATTGTGAAATGTTCTCAGAGAAAAGTTTTTCTCTCAGGTTTATGATTTCTTCAAAAGAATAGGTATCTTTGAGGGTATTTGGTACCGTTATTCTATTATAGTCGGGCAATAGCGTCCATCCTTGCTGTAATAAGTTCTTTAATTATAAAAAACAATGAAAAAATTAATATATTGACAAAAAAACCAATACATTCTGATGTGGTAATGTGCTGTCCTCCTATTTTTTGGCGAACCTCCAAATTCTTTATTTTTAATTTTTCAGGGGATTATATCCCCTTTTTTTTTGAATTCTTTCCTTTTTTTCATATTGCATGGTGCGTGATAATTGATAGTATTCATATACTCCATGGTACGGGAATGCAAGAAATTTTCATAGTTCAGAGATATACCGTATTAATTGTAACGTAATAGATGAAATTGTATCATATATTTATTATTGTAGAATAAAACTTGCTTGATACGACATATAATGGAATGATATATGACAAATGATTAATTGTGATTTGTTTGATGGAATCGGATGAATAATAATTATGGTATTACATTTTTACTAACGTGAGCGGTCAATATGGCAAGAGTAGTGAAGCAGATAGAAGATAATATCGTAAACAGCATTATCGGTGAAGGTTCAGAGTTTAAGGGGGAGTTCAATATCAATGGACTTCTGCGCATTGACGGGAAATTCATGGGAACTATTCAGACTGACGGAAAAGTGCTCATCGGTAAAACTGGTGAAGCAATAACTGATATCAATGCGAAAGTTGTCGTTGTCGGCGGAACAGTAAAAGGAAATGTTTTTGCGAGCGAGAGGGTAATTATGCTCTCTACTGGTCTGGTGAAGGGAAATATCATCACTCCAAGTCTGATTATGGAGGATGGGGTTGAATTCGAGGGAAGCTGTATAATCAACAAAAAGAAGGAGGAGGTCCAGCACGCGCAGGTGTAGCCGGATAAGCTTCCATGATAGAATTGCCTTCAACATCTTCAAAAAAAGACGAAAAAACAAAAATTAAATCCAGGAAAAAGGGCCCTGCTTCGGACGTAAAGAAAAGCTCTTTTTCGGCGTCCCTGAAAAACACTATAGAGTTTGATATTCAGGGTTCAATTGAAGAGCTGTTACACGATCTTGAGGCTCAGGAAAGAAGGTTTATAGATATGCAGACGCTTTTTGAGCTGCAACGATACAGGGCAGTAGTGCAGAAAATATTGAAAACAGTATTTGATGAGACATTCAGAATAAAAGTATTAAAGCGTCCAAAGCCCGGAAGGGCGGATTATGTTATTGTGCAGAGAATCAATGATAAACTTGAAGCTCTTGCCGCAATGGTGGCGAACAGCTCGGGCTTTACCATTTTAAAATCGATTGAAGAGATTCGGGGACTTGTCCTGGATCTTGTTCATTAAGCCGGCCTGTCGGGTGTTATGAATTTTGTATCAGTGTCTGGAAATGAAGTGCAGCGCGAAAAGTTATCAGCGTTATACCGTGACGGACGGATACCTCCAACGATGCTTTTTCTCGGTCCCCAGGGTGTGGGCAAAAAACTTATCGCAAAACAGTTCCTTTCTGCGGTTTTCTGTACGGGAAAACAGAAACCATGTCTTGAATGTCCCTCCTGCAGACAGATGGCCGCCGGTACGTATCCGGACTATCTGGAGATAGGGCCGAATGAAAGGGGTGTTATCCCCATCGGAAGTGAGGATAAAAAGGAACCGGGTTCTGTCCGGTGGCTGCTGCAGCAGATGGCAATAAAGTCTCTTTCAGGTTCAACAGGTTCTGTTATTGACGGGGTCGATACAATGTCAGATGAGGGGCAGAGTGCGATTCTTAAAACCATTGAGGAACCGAAAAAAGGGGACCATATTGTTCTCATTGCATCCAGCAAGGCAAAAGTGCTTCCGACAATAATGTCACGCTGTTTTGAAATAAAATTTGGTCCAATTCCCCGGGGTGATATGGAAACACTCCTTGTGGGGAAAGGATTTTCAGATGAGGATGCGGAAGGGCTTGCACTGATGTCGGGCGGTTCTGTGGCAATGGCGATATTATTATCAGACGGGGATCTGCGCCGCGAAGTGCTTGATCAGTGCGCATCGATTTCAGGGTATCTCAGGGGGGAGGGGTTTCTGTCGGTAGATTTTTCCTCTCTTGAAAAAAAGCTCGGGAAAGAGAGATTGCTTGATATAATGATAAATATATATCGTCAGAACCTTATTCAGGTCATTGACGGGAAGAATGATGCCGGTGTATGGAGTGCGCTTTTTGTGCATGACGAACAGAAACTGCATCTTTTAATAAAAGTTCTTCTTGATATTCAAAAGGGCCTTGGAAGAAACCTGAATATTAAAAATTCTTTAAAGGGAATGTTATATTCGGCATTTGCGCTTCCTTTATAAAAAAGCATACAGCGAATTCTTTTAGTTTTAGTCAAAATCGGGGATGAAACCGTGGAAATAACAGATGTAAAATTAAGAAACAGTTATCAGGTCTGTCATGTGTGGACGAACAATATTTTCATTAAATGCGGCACAACCTGTGTTGTGGAGACTGAACACGGGATGGATATAGGACGCATAACCCGCAGAAAAGTGATTGTTGACGATCCGGATAATGAGGTGAAAGGAAAGCTTCTTCGTATACCGACAAAGGAAGATCTGGAAGTTCTTCCGGAAATTGAAGGGATTGAGCAGAAGGCGTTTTCAATTTGCCGGACAAAAGCAAAAGAAAAACAGCTCGATATGAAGCTGATTTCTGTAAAATGCCTGCTCGATAAAACAAAAATCATTTTTTATTTTGTTGCAGATAACAGAATTGATTTTCGTGAGCTGGTGCGTGACCTGGCATCAGTGTTCAGGACTCGTATAGAAATGCGACAAATCGGTGTCCGTGATGAAGCACGTCTTATTGGCGGATACGGGCCATGCGGAAGGCAGCTTTGCTGTACGCATATGAAAGAAGGATTTGACCCTGTGTCAATAAAGATGGCAAAGGAACAAAGCCTGAACCTGAATTCTATGAAAATTTCCGGGATGTGCGGAAGGCTGCTGTGCTGTCTCGGTCATGAGTACAGTTTTTATAAAGAAATTAATAAAGGTCTTCCCTCTGTCGGTACTGAGATACATGTAGGAAAAAAGAAATACACCGTTGAAGGTGTAGATGCTTTAAGGGAAACAGTAAAAATGCGGTATGATAATTATACTGTTGATGTCTCCGCAAAACATCTTGTTCATACCAGAGGGATATATTCTGTTTCCGATGAAGTAATGCAGAAACTTGTAAATAATGATGATGAAGAAGGAGATGAGATCGGATTTGTTGGCTAAGCTGCGTTTTGCAGTACATGGCGAATAAGCCGGTATTCATTGAGGGATTGTATGGAAAAAAGATTTTATGTGACGACACCAATTTACTATGTAAATGCAGAACCCCATATAGGTCATGCGTATACAACGATACTTGCGGATTTCCTGAAACGATTCTATGAGATGCGCGGATTTGATGCTTTTTTTCTTACCGGCACAGATGAGCATGGGGATAAAATTGTAAAAGCCGCACATGAAAATAATGCTACCCCGGAAGAATATACAGACAGGATCAGCGGGTTATTCAAAAAAACATGGAATGAAATTGGTATTATTAATGATGATTTTATTCGTACGACTGAAGAAAGGCATAAGGCGGTTGTTCGTGAAGTCCTGCAGAAGGTGTATGATAAGGGCGATATTTATTTCGGCAGTTACGGTGGACACTATTGTTTCGGGTGCGAGCGGTTTTTAACAGAAAAGGAAATGGTAGAAGGAAAATGTCCTGAGCATAACCGTAAGCCGGATTATATAGAAGAAAGTAATTATTTTTTCAAAATGAGCAAATATCAGAAATGGCTCATTTCCTATATAAAAGAAAACCCTGATTTTATACGACCTGAAAGATATAAAAATGAAGTGCTGTCGATACTTGAAAACGAGGAGCTTGAAGACCTCTGTATCTCAAGGCCAAAAACAAGGCTGGAATGGGGAATTGAACTGCCTTTCGATGAAAAATATGTGACCTATGTGTGGTTCGATGCGCTCATAAATTATATCAGTGCCATCGGGTATCCCGATGGTGAGCGTTTCAAGAAATACTGGCCCGTTGTGCAGCATATAATCGCAAAGGATATTGTAAAACCCCATGGCATCTTCTGGCCAACGATGCTGAAAGCTGCTGACATTGAACCATATGCCAATCTGAACGTCCATGGTTACTGGAATATGGAAGAACTGAAAATGTCTAAGAGCCTGGGAAATGTGGTACGCCCGGTTGAATTGATGAAAAAATTCGGTAATGATCAGATCAGATATTTCTTTCTCCGGGAAATGACCTTCGGGCTTGATGCAAAGTTTTCAGAAGACGCGGTAATAAACAGGATAAATTATGACCTGGCGAACGATCTTGGCAATCTGATAAACAGAACATTCAATATGAATAAAAAATATTTTGATAAAAAGGTGCCTGTTTTTTATCAAAATAATGACGCAGGAAGAAAGGAACTGCAGGAAAAGTTTCGGGAAAGCCTTAATGAATATGTACAGAATACTGAAGATTTCAGGTTCAGTGTCGCAGTCGAAAAGCTCTGGGAATTTGTACGGTCATTGAATAAATACATTGATGATTTTAAGCCATGGCAGGTGGCAAAAGAAAACAATACAGAATTACTGTCATCGATAATGAGAAACCTTCTGGAAGCTATATATGGCGTGTCTGTATTGATAGCTCCCATATGCGTAGAAGCTTGCGGGAAGATATGGAGCGCCTTCGGTAAAAATGGCGGCGGCGAGGATTTCAAAACAATTGACAGCTTCACGTTGCTTGCAGATGGGGCATTAATTGCTGATGCGGAGATACTGTTTCCGAGAGTTGAAAAAGAGGAATCTGCGAATTCCCTGACAAAACCGGAGCCGCAGAAAAAAGAGCCGGCAGAAAGTGCCGCTGAAGGGCTTATTGATATCAAAGAATTTCTGAAAGTTGATATACGTGTTGCAAAAATACTTGAGGCAGAAAAGGTTGATGGGTCTGATAAGCTTCTCGAGCTGCGGATTGATTCAGGTCTTGACGAGAGAACAATAATTGCAGGTATAGCAAAGCATTATTCGCCGGACCAGATAACCGGTAAGAAAATTTTACTTGTCGCGAATCTAAAACCTGCAACAATATTTAAAAGGAAATCACAGGGTATGCTTCTGGCTGCCAAAACCCAGGATACGGGAGAGCTTCATCTGATTATTGTTGATGATGCGGTCCCTGTCGGGTCAAGACTCGGGTAGAAATAACTATAATGGTCGTGTTGTATGCTGATAGGTATTATTGCAGATACGCATAATGAAATTGAGATGACCGAAAAAGCACTCAATGTGTTGAGGACCAGAAATGTCGAGGTCCTTATACATGCTGGTGATTTAACGTCTCCTAGGATGCTTGAATTATTTAAAGATTTTAAATGCAGGTTTGTTCTGGGTAATTCGGATATTGATGCTGAATTTATTAATATGAAGTCAGAACAGCTTGGTTTCGGGCGTGTAGACACCTCCAGCAGCTTTGAAGTTGATGGAAAAAAGTTTTTTATTTTTCATGGCAACGATGTCCCTCTCTTCAGAAAGATTGTAGCCCTTGGGGAATATGATTATATTATAAAAGGACATACTCATTTTTTTGAAGATTATGTTTCAAATACTACAAGAATTATTAATCCGGGTACATTATACGGAAACGATGAACATACCATAGCGCTTCTTGATACAGAGAAGGATAAGGTTGAAAAAATTAAAATCAGTGAAGATGATATGTAATCAGCAAAAAAATCAGGGATATTTTGTGGTATATAGTGGTTTTTTAGGGCGGAGTAAGCTGTTTATTGCTTGACATTAAAATACCGGCATAATAGTTTTGGCACACAATTTTTGGGCTGTATGTTTTTCTAATATAGTCGCTACTGCGAGCCTGTGATTGGTCCTCGAATCGAAAGCATATGCAAAAGTGAATCTGCACCTTGAGGTTTTGAACAAAAGGAGCGATGGATATCATAATATATTTAGCGTAATGGCTTCGATCGGGTTGTATGATCTTTTGAAACTTGATTCTCTCGATGTTTATAATGGAAGCGGTGATCCTGTTGTTGACATTGTCGCAGCGGGCGGTGGATGCGTCGAGTTTGCTCGAACTATTGAAGTAAAGGATAATCTGGTATACAAAGCATTTCGAGGGTACTTTGATGGTGCAGCGAAAAGCTGTTCTGCGGTTGTGTCGCTGTGGAAGAATATACCGCCGGGAGCAGGATTAGGTGGCGGCAGCAGTGATGCCGCCGCGATGTTGAGACTGCTGAATGAAAAGCTGGGCTGGTATACGAATGAGGAATTAGTAGCGATTGGCAGCGAAGTTGGTTCTGATGTGCCGTATTGCATATCCGGTGGATTGGCAATATGCGAAGGGCGGGGAGAAGTGATTACACCACTGCAGGCAGCTTTGAAGGCGTTCGTGGTTGTTGTAAATGACGGAATACATGTTGACACAGGAAAAGCCTATGCCATTATGAACAGAGATGCTTTTCATTGTGATAATGAAGATGACCGGAAAATACATAGGATTACAATTCAGAACGCGATTGAAAAAAGTGATTTTGATAGTATTAGAACGTTGTTTCGCAATGATTTTGAAAGCCCTGTTTTTAGAGAGAATCCAGCGATATACGATGTGAAAAAAAGAGTGTTGCAGTGTAACCCCGATTTTGCTGCAATGACAGGTTCGGGTTCAACTATAATTGCTGTGTTTGAAGATTATAATCGTGCAAATGATGCAATGTGTGTACTGCGTGATGAGTTCAGGCATGTGGCACTTGCAGAATTTATATAAGATGTATTGAGGCGTCGCCAAGTGGTAAGGCACCGGGTTTTGGTCTCGGCATCCCCAGGTTCGAATCCTGGCGCCTCAGATATTTGTTTTTTCAGGAGACTGTTATTAAGGATATACGGGCTGTGATCCTTGCTGCAGGTAAGGGTGTACGGATGGAATCCGATATACCAAAAGTCCTTCATTCTCTGCATAATAAGCCGCTCATTCAGCATGTAATCGATAATTTGAAGAAATCAGGAATTGCTGATATAATTGTTGTTGTCGGTTACAAAGGCGATGATGTAATTAAAGCAGTCAAGGGCGATATCGATTTTGTATGGCAGCATGAGCAATTGGGAACAGGTCATGCTGTGCTGCAGGCTGAAAAGTCTCTGGATGGGTTTCAGGGAAAAGTAATTATTGCGTGCGGTGATGTTCCTCTCTTGCGTCCTGAAACATTCCGGGGTCTTGCTGAATATTCCTCCGGTGGAAATACGAAAGCAGTTGTGTTGACAATGAAGCTCGATAATCCTTTCGGATATGGAAGGGTTATTCGTGATGAATTTAATAATTTTGTAAAAATTGTTGAAGAGAAAGATGCCGGCGAAGCTGAACGGATGGTTCAGGAGGTGAATACCGGCACATATATTGTTGATAACGACCTTCTCTTTGAAAGTTTAAAATGTATTGGAAATGATAATGCCCAGAAGGAATATTATTTGCCTGACGTTCTGACATATATTATCTCAAAAGGGTATGATGTAAAGGCACTGATGATTGATGATCCCATTGAGGGAAGCGGGATAAACAGCAGGGGTGATCTGGCCGCTATTCAGAAGTATTTCGAACAGAAGAATTAGCAACACCTTTATAATAATCATCAGGTATCGGTATGTGCAGAGTAAATAATAAATGCAGCTGGGCAATATGTTATGAACGATAGGATGAAAATTGTTGCGGGGGATTCAAATCCTGCACTCGCAAAAGAGATTGCTGATTATCTCGATATGGATCTTGCTGAAGTTGAACTGATACGATTTAAAGATGGAGAGCTTTCAGTTAAGATATGTGAAAATGTTCGAGGTGTTGATCTTTTCATTATACAGTCAACTTCAAATCCAGCCAATGATCATCTTATGCAGCTGCTTCTGCTTATCGATGCTGCAATGCGTGCTTCAGCAAGAAGGATAACCGCGATAATTCCGTATTATGGATATGCTCGTCAGGACAGAAAGGTTGAGCCCCGTGTTCCTATATCTGCCAAGGTTGTAGCAAACCTTCTTCAGGCTGTTGGTGTAAATCGGGTTGTAACAATGGAGCTTCATTCCGATCAGATACAGGGTTTTTTTGATATTCCGGTTGATAATCTTTTTGCATCGCCGAAGGTAATTGAATATCTGAATGAAATAAATATCGACCAGCCTGTAGTTGTGTCTCCTGATACAGGAGGTGTTGTGCGGGCGCGTTTTCTTGCCAGCCGGATTCAGGCGGGTCTTGCAATCATTGATAAACGCCGGCCAAAACCGAATGTTTCTGAAGTAATGAATGTTATCGGCGAGGTAAAAGGGAAGAATTGTATTCTGGTTGATGATATGATTGATACGGCTGGATCGATAACACAGGCCGCAAAAGCATTAAAAGCAAACGGTGCAAAAGATATATATTGTGTTTCGACACATGCTGTTTTGTCAGGACCTGCTGTCGAGCGTCTGCAGAGTGCTGATTTCAGGGAGATCATTATTACAAACACAATAATGGTGCCTGAAGAAAACAGATTGCCGAACATGAAAATTCTTTCAACCGCAAACCTCTTCGGAGAGGCATTGCGGCGTATTCATGAAGGGGAATCAGTGAGTTCCCTGTTTCTATAGTTTTACCAGTGAAAAAAGTATATCATAATTCATAAAGTTGAGGTGTGACAATGCAAAGCCATGTATTGAACGCAGATTTGAGAACTGAAAAAGGAAAAAATGCCTGTAATAAAATTCGAAGCGGTGGATTTATTCCCGCGGTAATGTATTCCCATGGTGAGTCTGAAGCGCTGCAGGTCTCCGCTAAGGATTTCAGTACCATGTTTAAAGGGCATATTTCTGAAAGTGTTCTCATTGATTTAAATATCAAGGGGAAAAGCGGATCGGATGGTGATAAAGTTTTTATAAAAGATTATCAGGTCGATCCGGTCACGGATAAAGTGATACATCTGGATTTTTATAAAATTACCGCTGGTGAAAAAATCACCACAAAGGTTCCGGTTGAGCTTGTAGGTACACCAACCGGTGCGCGGAAAGGCGGAATTCTTGAACATATGGAAAGAGATCTTGAGATTGAATGTCTGCCCCGCAATTTACGTGAAAAAATTGAAATTGATGTAACAAATCTTGAAATTGGTGAGTCTATACATATTAAGGACCTTAAGGAGTATGAAGGGGTCGAGTTCCTTGGCGACGGGGATCGGATAATAGTAGCGGTATTGGCACCAACGAAGGCAACAGAGAAAGAAGAAGGTGAAGCTGTTGAAGGAGTTGAAGCTGCAGAAGCTGCGGAAACGAGCGAAGGTGAAGAATAAATTATTATAAGAATTTTTCCGTATAGTTGTTTCGTGCTGTTGACAAATTGAAAAAAATGCTGTATAGTGAACCTCCCCGAAGAAGTACCGGGATTAAGACGGGAAAATTTAACATGGAGGAGTCAAAGTAGTTGAAATTAATTGTGGGCTTTGGGAATCCGGGGGAAAAGTACAACAATAACCGGCAGAATATCGGATTTAAAGTAATTGATATCCTCGGTAACAATGCCAATATTGATGTTCGGATAAAAAAGAAAAAATCCCTAATTGGCAGGGGAAAAATTGGTGAAAACGAAGTTGTACTGTTAAAACCCCAGACATTTGTTAATATTATAGGTGAATCTGTTTTATACATTGCATCGTTTCTTCGAATTGATGTAAAAGATATAATCTGCATACTTGAAGATTCGTCTCTTGAGGTCGGAGATTTAAGGGTTGATTATGTGTTTTCGAGCCTTGGTCACCCGGGGATAGATTCAATGACAAGAGCTTTGAAGTCGGACAGGTTTGCCAAGGTGCGTGTTGGAATCGGATCTGTAAAAAATGCAAAAAATTATGAGGAATATCTGCTGCAGGATTTCACTGATGATGAAAACCTTATCCTCATTGATGTATTGAATAAAGCTGAAAAAGTGGTACATATGCTTTTAACACATCCGATAGACGAAGTTCAAAATAAGTATAATCCTGAAGGCGCCACAAAAATTGAGAAGAGGATTGTGCGGAAAGTTCGAGTTAGAAGATAACAGAAAAAGCTTTCAATTGATATAGATAAAAAGTTATTATTTAATATGTATAAAAAGCCCATTTGATGATGGGCTTTTTTATTTGTTACAAGGTATTATTGCGCGAAAGGAGTGCTTTTTCTTTAAGTTCCAGTACGTTTTTGTTTACATTGTTTCCGGAAAAAGCGCTTTTCCCGGCAACAAAAATTTGTGCTCCGGACTTTGCGACTTCTCCAATATTCTGCAGGGAAATCCCGCCGTCTATCTGTATAGGAATATCGTGCAAATAACCCTGTTCTTTGATAAATCCAGAGAGGGTTCGAATTCGGGAGTAGGATGTCTCGAGAAAAGCCTGTCCGTAAAATCCGGGGTCCACGGACATAACAAGGACCATGTCAGCATAGGGGATAATATCGTACAATGCCTGAACAGGAGTTCCGGGATTCAGCGAAATCCCGGCACGGATACCGGCATCACGTATTAACTTAAGAAGACGGATTGGAAAATGTGTTGTTTCGTAATGAATGGTGATCACCCAGGGATTGAGCGCTACAAAGCTGTCAATCGACTTTTCCGGGGTTTCTATCATAAGGTGTATGTCAAAAGGGATTTCCGTATGGGACATCAGATCACGTATATAGCCGGGGCCAAAGGTCATGTTGGGGACAAACTGGCCGTCCATAACATCCATATGCAGAAGGTCGATGACTTCCGGATCGAATTCGTTGAGACGTGACCCGAGAGTAGAGAGATCTGTTGCAATAATTGATGGTGAAACAAGAATTTTATTATCGGAAGTCTTCGACATCAATTGTCATAACCTTAATAGTGTTTTTATTGGCAAGTATACTGATTTTAGAATTACCGGTTCTGTGAAAAACGAATGAAATACGCTGTCCGGGACTCATTTGACGGGAATAGCATATTCTCTTTGACTTGTTGTCTTCAACCACTGCCTCATACAATCCCTTTGGCTCATCGCCCGGAATGGTATAGTCAATTATTTCGTAGCCCAGGTACTGGTGTTCTGTTACGGGGTAATATTGCACTTTTAATACCGCAGTATCCCCTTTTTTTATAACAGATCCTTTCGCCGGAGATTGTGCTGTAACAGTTCCGCTTTCGTCGATTCTGCCGGTTTTTGATATTTCCTGCTGTATGTCAAGTCCATGAGCAAGCAGCAGGCTATAGCAAAGGTCAATTGATTGCCCGGTGACATCAGGCATTTTCATTTCAATATCTTTTTTCCCTGCAGAAACAAGAACATTTATTTTTCTGTCAAGAGTTACTTTTTCACCTTTTTTAGGTGAGTGATCGATAATTATGTTTTCTCCAATGGTGTTGGAGGGGACATACGATACAACGCCGAGAGAAAGAGACACTGATCTGTCATGGATATGGAGATTTTTCAGTTTATTTATGGCAAAAGGCAGCTCAATGCCGGTAAGACCTGGTACATCAATCATAAGGCTGCTGCGGCTTACAACAAGCTTCACATTGCTTCCTTCAGCAATTATTTCGCCAGGTTCAGGGAACTGGTTCAGAACAATCCCGTTGTCAATATCAAATACATCATAAAACCTGATTATCGGGCGAAGTCCTCTTCTTATGAGGCTGTTGTGGATGTCGATATATTGTTTCCCGACGAGACTGGGAACTTCAACTTCATTTTCCGGTTTGGTAAGGAAAATAAGCATAATGAAGGATATTAATATAAAGAAAGAAAACCCTATGAAAAAAATGAACGATATGCGCCCGATACTTTTAAAGTACACTGATTTCATAGATTGAGCCTGAGTTTCTTTATTGTTCTGATTCTGTTCCATTGTTGATACCATTACGATGATGTTATTTGGGCAGTTCAAGTATTCAATGTGCCCTGAATTAACGTACCGCCACAAGTTTGATATGTATATTCAGGAATAATTATTTATGCTGAATATAAGAAGGCGAATAACAGTTGATCATTTATAACAAAATCCTTCGCTGTTAAGACGTCAAGCATAAATATCACGCAATGATTAAAAAAGAAAAGTTATCCGGGAGTTGTGAGAAATAGATATCGTATACCATGGTAAAAAGTACTGAGTGCATGCAATACAGATACGTTTATAGCGAAATTAATACTGTTACTTAAAAATATTTCGCATAGTGATCAAAAAAGTATTGCATAAAAGGTAAAAATGTTATAATATCCAAATAAAAGAAATGCTGATATATAGATAAAATCTCCAGGCATCATTGAGCGGAAACAATAAAAAAGAATAACCGAGGCTGTGGGTACGGTAGTTGAATATTCTGTAATTTTCAAGTCACATGAAAAGTCACGGAACAGTGAAGCTGTTATGCCTTTGTGTCTGTTTAAAAAGGCGGTTAAGGTAAACACTGGTGTTGCAATTTGCTGATTCAATTATAATTTATTGAATCATTATGTATCAAAATAATGTTGACAATATGTGTTCTTTTACACTAATGGACTAAGTCGAAAAGGTGTGTTGTACTATATATACCATCAAAACATTTATTATTCTTATCTTCATCAATACTAAAAAGTCAGGAGTTTTTTATGGATATTGCGAAATTATACAGTGATATTTTTGCTCCCACTGACATAACCAGGCTGAGTTTCTTCAATATCGGTGGGCCCCATGGCTTTATGCGGTGGGCTGTGTATCTCTTGATGTTTGTTGCCTTCGGATATCTCCTGTTTACTCTTATCCAGCGGTACAGAATCTGGAGACAGGGACGTGGAGAGCTTCGAACAGATTATCATGAAAAACGTATTGTTGCGTTTGTTAAGTATGTTATTTTCCAGTGGAAAATCCTTAAAGAGTCCTATGCGGGTATCATGCACGTTGCGGTATTCTGGGGTTTCGTGGGTCTATTCCTCGTTACGATGATTATTATGATACAGGATGACCTGACAGAGCTGTTTTTCCATTATAAATTTATTTATGGAAATTTCTATCTTTACTGGTCACTCTTTGCGGACCTTTGCGGTCTTGTTGTCCTTGCCGGTTTGGGAATGGCTTTCTGGCGTCGATATAAGACAAAGCCAAGCCGTCTCGACACAAAGATGACAGATACTTTTGCGCTGGTGTTGATTACCGTTATTATTGTGACAGGATTTACCACAGAAGGTTTCCGTATCGCAATGTCCGGATTTCCGGCATTCGAAGTATGGTCTCCTGTCGGATATGTGACCGCTCTTGCGTTCTCATGGGTCGGTCCCGGCGGGCTTCAGGTTTCCCATTACCTGAGCTGGTGGATTCATGTTCTGGCGGCATTTGTATTTATCGGTCTTGTGGCATCTGATAAGCTCGGCCACATCCTGATCTCAACACTGAACGTATATTTCATGAACCTTAAAAATGAAAAAGCTGAAACGAAATATACTATGCCGATTATATCACCGGCAGAATTTGAAACAGCTGAGACCTTTGGTGTCGGTAATGTAGAAGATTTTACGTGGAAACAGATGATGGACAGTGACGCATGTACACGCTGTGGACGCTGTCAGGATAACTGCCCTGCGTATCTTACCGAAAAACCGCTTTCTCCGAAGAAAATTCAGCAGGACGTAAAAGCGGCTATGGACGAACGTTTACCGCTTGTGATGGCTGCGAAAAAAGCATCAGAAGACGGAACATTCGACCCAACAGCAATTGAATCAAAAATGCTTCTTGGCGAACATGTTCTTGAGGATGAAATCTGGTCATGTACCAATTGCGGCGCATGTATGGAAGCATGTCCGGTGAATATTGAGCACGTCCCGAAAATCAATGACATGAGGAGATATAAGGTCCTCATGGAAGGTACCATGGCTCCCGAGCTGCAGTCCTCTCTGCAGAATATGGAAACCAACTTCAGTCCATACCCGTTTGGTTTTGCTGAAAGAGCGGATTGGGTGACAGATGAACTGAAAGAAATGGGTCTTAAAACTGTAGAAGAAGATGCTAACGTTGATTATGTCTATTTCGTAGGTTGTGCTGCCTCCTTTGACCAGAAGAAAAATCAAAAGGTTGCTATTGCACTTTGCAAAATTCTTCTGAAGGCTGGACTTAAGGTTGGAATCCTTGGGGTTGAAGAAGCATGTTGCGGGGATTCTGCTTTGAGGGCTGGAAATGAGTATCTTTTCCATACTCTTGCTGCGATGAATCTTGAGAACTTTAAACGCTACGGAATAAAGAAAATTATTACAGCATGTCCCCACGGATATAATGTGTTGAAAAAAGAATATCCTGAGTTCGCAAAAGTCGGTGTTGATTCTAACGGCGAGCAGCTTACGGCGGATTATGAAGTATTCCACCACTCTGAAGTAATTGCAGACCTCATAAAGAGCGGTAAAATAAAAGTAAAAGAAGGTATTGAAGATAAAATTACATATCACGATTCCTGTTTTCTCGGTCGGTATAATGAAATTTATGAACAGCCGAGAGCAATAGTAAAAGCGATGTCTGGAAGTCAGAACTTCGTTGAAATGAGCCGGAATCACACGAAGAGCTTCTGCTGCGGTGCCGGTGGGGCCAGGATGTGGATAGAGGAGCATATTGGAACGAGAATAAACCAGTTCAGGACGAAAGATGCCCAGGCATCGGGTGCGTCGGCAATAGCAACGGCCTGTCCATTCTGTCTCATAATGCTTTCGGACGGAGCCGATGAGCTGGAACTCGAAAATCTTAAGAGCTACGATATCGCAGAGCTGGTTCTTAAAAATATGGAAAACTAAAGAGATAAATAGTTCAAAATCCCCCGTTTACCCGCTAAACGGGGGTTTATTATAATACCCAAATAAAAAAAACTAAATTTAAGGAGTGATCCGTTATGGAAAGTAACCTTTTTTTCATTGCCCCGATCGGATCATTGATCGCTCTCGTCTTTGCGTTCATCTTCTACAAAGGAATGATGAAAGAAAGCGAAGGGAACGATACAATGAAAGAGATTGCACAGCACGTCCGTGAGGGTGCGTATGCATATCTCAGACAGCAGTACAAAGTTGTTACTATTGTTTTTGTGTGTCTTGTTATTTTGCTCACAGTGCTGGCATTTTTTGGAATCCAGAACCCGTTTGTGCCTTTTGCATTTCTTACCGGTGGTTTTTTCTCCGGTCTGTGCGGGTTTCTTGGTATGAAGACAGCTACCAACGCTTCAGCAAGAACGGCTGAAGGTGCCCGGAATTCCCTGAACAAGGGACTCCAGGTGGCATTCCGCGCCGGTGCTGTTATGGGTCTTGTGGTTGTTGGTTTCGGTCTTCTCGATATATCACTCTGGTACATTGTGATGAATTATCTTTATGATAATAATATCTGGAACCTGAGCCAGACTCTGGCGATAAAGATTGGTCTTATGGCTGAAGCGGCAACATTTGATCCCGCAATGCTGAATGCTGAGCCTTTCAAGCATGCGAAACTTGTAGAAATTACCACGACGATGATTACATTCGGTATGGGTGCATCTACCCAGGCGCTTTTTGCACGGGTCGGTGGTGGTATTTATACGAAAGCAGCAGACGTTGGTGCTGACCTTGTTGGTAAAGTTGAAGCTGGAATTCCTGAAGATGATCCAAGAAATCCTGCTACTATTGCTGATAATGTTGGTGATAACGTTGGTGATGTTGCCGGTATGGGTGCTGACCTTTATGAATCATATTGCGGGTCAATTCTCGCTACAGCAGCGCTTGGTGCTGCTCTTGCGTTGTCCGGATTGGCGCATGTTAATGCTGTTATTGCGCCGATGATTGTTTCAGGACTCGGAATTGTATTCTCGATTATTGGTATATATGTAGTATCTACAAAGGAAGATGCTACGATGAAAGCGCTTCTTGCAGCGCTTAACCGTGGTATCTGGGGAAGTTCACTGCTTCTTATAATTGCACTTGCAGGGATGGCGTACATCCAGTTGATCACCTGGGGTGTTTTCGGAGCGACCATTACAGGTCTGATTGCAGGTCTTATTATTGGTCAATCCACAGAGTATTATACAGCAGATGAATACAAACCTACACAGGGTATCGCTCAGCAGCATACTATGGGACCTGCTACAGGTATTCTCGATGGTATAGCAACGGGTATGCTTTCTGCCGGTATTCCGGTAATAACAATTGTTATCGGTATCCTTGTTGCCTTTGCGGTATCAGGCGGGTACGGCTCTGAGCCGGATTCAGTTAACCAGGGACTTTATGGTATCGGTTTTGCTGCTGTTGGTATGCTGGCAACTCTTGGTATCACCCTCGCTACAGATGCATATGGCCCGATTGCTGACAATGCCGGCGGTAATGCTGAAATGAGCGGTCTTGGAGAAGAAGTTCGGAAAAAGACAGACGCCCTTGATATGCTTGGTAACACTACTGCTGCTACAGGTAAAGGTTTCGCTATTGGATCCGCTGCCCTTACAGCTATGGCGCTTCTTTCAGCATATATTGAAGAAGTAAAAATCTGGATAACAAAGTTTGCAGCGCATTCAGGTCAGGGCTACTTTGAGGTCGGATCTGTAAGATTTTACAACGATATGGTAAATGCGCAAACTTATCAGGGTGTCTTTATTCAGAACGCAAGAATTGCTGATTTCGTACGTGCGTATGATATTACTCTGATGAACCCAAAAGTTCTTTGCGGACTTTTTATAGGCGCAATGATGACAATGGTATTCAGCGCCCTTACCATTAAAGCAGTTGGTAGAGCAGCTGGTGCTATGGTTGAAGAAGTTCGCCGTCAGTTCAGGGAACTTCCTGGAATTCTTCAGGGAACCGAAAAGCCGGATTATGCACGCTGTGTTGCTATTTCAACTGAAGGTGCACAGAAAAAAATGGTATTGCCTTCAATGCTGGCACTTATCGTACCGGTTGCTGTAGGTCTCCTTCTTGGGGTTGGCGGAACAGTTGGTCTCCTGGCAGGTACACTTACTGCAGGTTTTTCTGTTGCATGTTTCCTCAATAATTCTGGTGGAGCATGGGACAACGCGAAGAAATTTATTGAAAAAGGTAATTTCGGTGGAAAGGGCTCAGATGCTCATAAAGCCGGTGTTATCGGTGATACAGTTGGTGACCCGTTCAAAGATACATCTGGACCGGCACTCAACATCCTTATTAAGCTTATGACGATGGTAGCAGTTGTTTTCTCTGGTACTGTTGTAAAGCTTGCTCCGGTAATTAAAGAGGTTTTAGGCTGGTAAATGATTTTTACCATATAAATCTGTTTATAAAAGGGGGGCTTTTTGCCCCCCTTTTTTATTGTGTAAAGTCAGGAGTGTACAATGTTAGAAGCAATAATGCTTTTGTGTTTTGGGATATCATGGCCGGTATCTATATATAAATCATTCGCAGTTAAACGGGTAACAGGAAAATCAGTTGTATTTTTATGGATGATATTTATTGGTTATATCTCGGGTATATTTCATAAATATTTGTACAATTATGACATGGTAATCATACTGTATTCCATGAATGCGATTATGGTTTTTATAGATATTATTCTGTATTATAGATACAGATACAATGAATAAAACGTGTGATATTTACTGTCCTTATATATTTATACGAAAAATAAAAAAATATTATTATAAACTTCATTAGAAATGCAATAATAATTGACCTTTAAATAGCAATGCACTACATTTATTCAAATAATAATATATTATATTCAAGTATGATGGTAACAAAATATCTATTGAAAGAATTGTTGCGAGGATTAAGATGAAAACAAAAAGAATTATCGTTTTAGTCTGTGTTGCTGTTTGTATGTCATTACATTGCAAAAAAGAACAGGAACGTCCATTTTTATCAATAAGCAGTGCGGTTGGAGATGTTACAATTATATCAAATACGACAAAAAGAATTCCTCGTGCAGGGGAGGAAATAACCCAGGGCGATATAGTAACAACGGGAAAAGCCTCAATGGTTGATATCATTTATTCTACAAAAGGACTGATAAGAATAAGTGAAAACTCACATGTCAAAGTAGCAATTCTTGTTCATGATAACAAAAAAGAGAACTCGCAGTTAACCATGGAAAAGGGTAAAGTGTTTGTTACCCTTTCAAAATTAATGAAAAATTCCAACTTTGAAGTCAGGTCAAATACGGCAGTTGCTGCTATAAGGGGAACCAGCATAAGGGTTACTGCTGATGAAAACAATGCAAGAATCGATGTTTTGAAGGGTAAAGTGAGCGTAAAACCGGTAAAAGAAGGCAGAGTAATAGAAGAAGCTGAAAGTATTATTGGAACAAATAATACAGTTGAGCTTGATATAAAAAAAGTAAATGAAATTGTTGAAAAAAAGGAAAAAATCGAGGTTGTGTTACTTAAGGATGAGGAAATAAGTGTAATACAGCAGGAGATTCAGGGAATACAGAGTATTGAAGGTATTCAACACCTTGCGCCGGAAGTACAGAAGGAAACGAAAGAAATTATACAGGGTGTGAAGGAAATTGACACGTCTGCTGAGGAAGAAAAAAAAGCAAAGCTGGAACAGCAGAAGCGGATAGAAGAAATGAAACGTGAACAGCAGCGGCGGGCTCAGTTAGAACGGACAAGGCTTGAAGAAAAACAGCGTGCAGAAGCCGCTGCAGAAGCGCAAAAAAGGAGAACAGAAGCAGAACAACGGGCACGTGAAGAAGCACAGCGGGCGGTACAGGCTGAATCAAGGAAAACACCTGCAAAAAAAGGCGGGAAGGATGAGAAAGGGATCCCGATGATTCCGAATCTGTAGGGCTTTGATTAAATACAATAATACCATGATGCACCATATAAAAATAATCTGGTGCATCGGTTTTTGTATATATAATATATTACACTCATAAAAATGATAATGCCGGTTGCGAGATGTGGAAATTTGTGTATTTAAAAAACATGTTTCAATAAATTTTTATTGAAATTTATAAAATTATTATGAATATGACATAAATTATTCTTTCAGGAGGATTTTAATGAAGAGGTTTACAGTATTAGTTGCAATGCTGGCAGTCGCGTTGTTTACAATGCCGGTATTTGCACAGGACGCAGGGGTTGCGAAGCTTTCATATGGTCCCGATCAGTGGCTTCAGGTCCATTTCCTGCTGCAGGCACAATATCAGAGTGCTGCGATATGGGATGCAGATCGCCCAGCATACGCCGTAGATGAAACGGATAGTGATGCAACATGGGACAGTACTTTCAGAATTAGAAGGGCCCGTATTATTTTAAAGGGTCAAGTTGCAAAGAATGTCAGTTTCTTTGTAGAAACAGATGACTACAACAGGGGCGGACGTAACAACGCAGGAGCAGCCGGCGGAAGCGGAGAAGGTACATTTATTCAGGATGCGTTTGTTAGTTATGATATAGCACCTGAGTTTAAGATTGCAATGGGCATGATTCTTCTGCCTTTTATGCACCACAACAGGCAGTCTGCAGTATCGCTTCTTGGTGTTGATTACAATACCGATGTTGTGAAATTCATGAACAACAGGGTGTGGAGAGACACAGGTATTGAAGTGAGAGGTCTCCTTGCTGGTGGCGTTATTGATTATCGTCTTGGTGTATTCCAGGGCCAGGAACGTGAGTTAGATGTAGAAAATGAAGCTCAAACAGATAGAGTTGGTCATTTGAATGAAAACGCAGCTCCACGTTTTGTTGGGCGTATTCAGTTGAACCTGATGGATGCAGAAGACGGGTTTTTTTATAGCGGCAACTATCTTGGTAAAAAGAAAATTGTATCAATTGGCGGTGGTATAGACTATCAGAGCAATGCAGGAATTGATTATGATGCTCAAACTGCAACACCAAAAAAAATAGATGATTATTTAGCCTGGACTATAGACCTCACAATTGATTATGCGCTGGCTCCGGGAACAGTTTTTGCGCTGCAGGGAGCATATGTTGCTATTGACAACAGGTGGAGCAGGAAAACAAAAACACGTGTTAACGGTACTGCTATCGAAAGTTATTACGATTATGATTACTATGGTGAAGAATACGGATATTTTGTACAGGCCGGTCTTCTTCTTATGAACACAATCCAGCCGGTTATCAAGTATTCAACATGGGTAAATAAAGATGCAACAGCATTAGGTGATAACACAAGCACATATCTTACTTTCGGGTTGAACTATTTCATTAATGGTCATAACGCGAATATTAAGATTGAATATCGCCATCCTCTTGGTGAGAATGAGTCAATTTCTCCTTCTGTTGATCAGATTGACACGTCAGGACAACAGCAGGTTACTCTACAGGCACAAATATTCATCTAAAAAACTGAAATCAACTCTTAACGTAAACAAAAAAGGCTGTTCCGCGAGGAACAGCCTTTTTTTTAATATTGAAAATATTATTGATAATATTTTTGTTAATCAAAATAGAGAAGTCAGTTTTTTATCCTCAAATCAAGTGCACCGACAGGACATTCTTCAATACACTTTTTGCAGTTGCGGCATAAGTCAACAGGGAGACCGGATGAAAAGGCGGTGTCAATATGAGTGCTGAAACCCCTGGATTTGAATCCGAGGATACCGGCGTTCACCACTTCTTTGCATACTTTCACACAGATCCCGCACTTAATACATTTACCGCGATCAAGGATGATATCAGGGTGCCTGCGGTCATATGCTGCTTCGGGTTTTTCACCTGTTATTGCATCGGGTTTTGCACAATAGGATTCACTGTGTTTTTTCAAAGAGCAGTCAGATTTCGCAGTACATGAACATTCGAGACAACGTTCGCCTTCTGTTGCGATTTCCTCTTCTGTAAATGTATATGAGATTTCTTTGAACGTAGTTGTTCGTTCTTCGATATCAATAAAACGCATTGGAACGCGCGTGCGTTCTACCGGAGCCTTTAAATATACAAGCTGGTCCGGCTTAAGACTTTGCCATTGCCCGCGCGTTACATTCAGGATATATGGTTCGCCATAGGTGGTACCCTGGAATTGAGCGATTACTGAGAGAGCAGCCCGTCTGGCGGCGGCAACAGCTTCGACAACGGTTGCAGGGCCTGAAACACAGTCACCGGCAGCATATATTCCATCTGCCATTAAGCAGCTGGAAGGTTGTACGTCAACGTCACCCCATTTGTTTGTAGAGATGCCAAGGGGGGCGTCAGTTTTCTGACCGATAGCTGCAATTACAGTATCAGCTTCAGTATCGAAATCGCTGTCCGGAACAGGAACAGGCCGCCGCCTGCCGGAAGCATCAGGTTCTCCGAGAGTCATTCTCTGACTTGTGAGAATCAGTTTCCCGTTTTCCCGGCGCAATTTAACCGGAGCAACAAGGAACTCAAAACGGACCCCTTCCTCTTTGGCCTCATGAATCTCAATTTTTTCAGCGGGCATTTCTGCCTCTGTACGGCGGTAGAAACAGGTCACTTCGGGTGATCCAAGGCGTATTGACGTGCGGAGGCAATCCATTGCGGTATTACCGCCGCCAATAACAATAGTGCGTCCGGGATTATCCCCTGTCCATCCGTTGAGAGCTATATTTTCAAGAAATTGAATACCACCTGTAGCGAGTTCTTCTCCTTCAATCCGCGCTTCGCTTGATTTCCATGAACCGACAGTAATGATGACAGCATCATATTTTTTCTTCAGGTCTTCTATCTGAACATCTTTTCCGATAGATGTATTTTGTATAAATGTGATGCTACCCATTTTCTTAAAATGATCAATTTCTTTGTTTAAAATGTCTTTTGGTAAACGGTATTCAGGTATCCCATAGCGAAGCATTCCGCCGGGTTCCGGCATTTTGTCATATAAATCTGAGGCAATACCTTCACGGCGCAGAAAGTACGCGGCAGAGAGGCCAGCAGGGCCGCTGCCGACGATAGCAACTTTCTTTCCGTTGAGCGCTTTACAATCTTCCATGTATGAGTCATAATAAAGATCAGCCGCAAGGCGTTTAAAATCATTTATCGCTACCGGCTCTCCATCAACAGTATTACGCCTGCACTCTTTTTCACAAAAACGCGGGCATACCCTGCCGATTGACATGGGAAGGGGAATCCTTTCTTTAATTATTTTCAAGCCCTCAAGGTGATTACCATTTTTCCCGGCGCGGACATATTCTTCTACATTTGCGTGTGCCGGGCAGGCGATTGTGCAGGGAGCTTCGCAGTCTCCGGTATGTTCTGATAGAATAAGTTCCAGCGCTGTTTTCCGCATATCACGGACATCGGGACTGTCAGATTCTAACGTCATGCCATCAGACACCTCCATTGAACATGAAGGAATGAAGCGACCTGTTTTTGTATCTTTCACAACACATACAAAACACGATGTGTTTTTTGTTGTCAGTGAAGAATAACAGAGGGTTGGTATTTCAATTCCGTTTCTCTGAGCAGCCTGTAATATTGTATCACCATTTTCAGCAGTGATTTTTTTATTGTCGATATATAATGTAATACTCATGTTTCAGTTCTCCTTCACAGCATAATGGCCTGATCCCCTTTTTGTTCTGGATATAGCTTTTTTAGGGCATACCTCAATACAGGAATTGCAGCGGGTGCAGACCGAATTATTGACTATGTAATCTTCACTTATAGCGTTTACGGGACATGTTTTTACACAGAGGCCGCATTCAATGCACAGCTCTTCATTGATGATAACATCGGTGAGTTTATTGCATTGCAACGCAGGGCACTGTCTTTCATTGGTATGTGCCTCGAATTCATTTCTAAAATAGCGTAGAGATGCAAGGACCGGGTTAGGGGCTGTCTGGCCAAGACCGCACAGCGATCCCTTAACAATTTTATTACCTATATCAGAAAGAAAATCAATATCGGCCTCGGTTCCTTCTCCGCCGGTGATTTTTTCCAGGCGCTCAAGCATACGTTTTGTGCCGATACGGCAGAATGTGCATTTCCCGCAGCTTTCCCTGGTTGTAAATTCAAGAAAATACCGTGATGTTTCAACCATACAACGGTTGTTGCCGATTACTATTAAACCGCCACTTCCCATTATTGCTCCCAGGCTTTTTAGGGAATCGTAATCTACTATGGCATCAAATTTTTCAGCAGGTATACATCCCCCTGAGGGTCCTCCGATCTGAACGGCTTTGACTGTGCCGGGTTCAGCACCACCAACTTCATATACGATGTCAGCAAGGGTTACACCCATAGGCACTTCAGCAAGACCGGGATATTTTACATCACCGGCAAGCGCGAAAAGCTTTGTCCCTTTTGATCCCTCAGTGCCGACCTTTGCAAACTCGGCACCACCTTCTCTAAGTATAAGGGATATATTGCCGAACGTTTCAACGTTGTTAATTACTGTGGGAAGACCCTGAAAACCACTGTCAGTGGGATAGGGAGGGCGAAACCTCGGTGTGCCCCTTTTCCCTTCAAGGGAATGGATCATGGCAGTCTCTTCGCCGCATACAAAAGCGCCGGCCCCTTCCTTAAGTCTGATCTCAACTGTACGTCCATTAAGATTGTGAAGATTCAGCTCAAATATCTGTTCCATCGCGCGTTTGAGATTTTTAATTGCAAGGGGGTATTCAGCACGGCAGTAGATGAAAAGTTTTGTTGCTCCTGTGGCATAGGCGCCTATAAGCATTCCCTCAAGTATCTGGTGAGGAACAGATTCCATCAGAGAACGGTCCATAAATGCCCCTGGATCACCTTCATCAGCATTGCAGATAAGTACTTTTTCCGAAGAATTTTTATCAGATAGAAATCTCCATTTTGTTCCGGTCATGAAACCTCCGCCACCTCGTCCGCGGAGGCCGGAGATGATGACTTCTTCTATCACTTCAGAAGGTTTCATTTTTAGTGCTTTTTTAAGACCTTCATACCCTCCATTGGCAATATACTCATTAATTGAATTCATCTCAATGCGGCCTGCAATTGAGAGTATTTTCACCATTTCTCTGTCAGAACGCTGTGGTCTGATAACAAGCTGCCCCTCGTCACGTAAGGAAAGTATACGGTCGAGATAATCCTTGTGCGGTTTTACATTTTCGTAAAACAATGAACCGTTGTCAGTTTCAATTTCAACAATAGGTTCTGCATAGCAGTGACCTATGCAGCCGACTTCAACAATCGGGATGTCTGATATTTCTTGTTGAAAAAATGTCAGCAATTCTGAAGCTCCTGCGGCGATACCGCATGAACCGGCTCCAACTTTGATGCGTTTAATTGTCATTTTCGGCCTCCTTTTGATAGGATTTAAGAACCCTTATGAGCCGTTTGCGTTCCAGGTTACCGTATATTTTACCATTAATACTCATGACTGGAGCAAGGCTGCAGCAACCGAGACACGCAACTGTTTCCAGGGAAAACATGCCGTCCTTATCGGTCTCGCCATTTTTGATGCCGATAAATTCAGAAATCCAGCCTGCCACAAGAGAAGCACCCTTGATGTGACAAGCAGTCCCGTCGCAGACTGATATTTGAAATTTGCCGGGTTTTACACGTTTAAATTGTGTATAAAAACTAACAACACCCTCAACTTCGACGGGGGGTATTGCAAAATGATTTCCTATTGTTGAAATCGCTTCATTTGAAATGTATCCTTCATTGGCTTGAACAGTTTGAAGAGCCTTTATGAGATTACTTTGTTCAGTGTCAATGTCTGACAATAGTTCAAGGATGGTATTCATGGCTTCCTCCGAAACGTATACGAATTAAAAATATTCCTGATTGTAGTAGAGGGTAGAATTCCTGTCAATTTATTCTACCACATAACCTATCGGAGTGTACGAAATGATAATCTGGTAGATGGATAGGTCTTAATCGGTTTCACTCATATATATTGTACGTGATGATGAGAGATGAAACGAAATCAGCGTTGGAATTAACCCCGACAGTTTGCTTCATGATACGTTAAATGGTAAATGAGTCAAAAAAACCTGCATGGGGCCTGCGAATATATCCCCATGCAGGATTAGTTTTAAAAAATCAAAAATTGTTACACTACACCGTATGCCAGCATTGATTTTGCAACTTTTACGAAACCGGCGATATTTGCGCCCATTACATAGTCGCCTTTTTTGCCGTATACTTCAGAAGCTTCAAGAGCTGATTTGTGAATTGCTTTCATTATCCCCTGGAGCCTCTGGTCGACTTCTTCACGTGTCCATGAAAGCCTGAGGCTGTTCTGTGACATTTCAAGTCCTGACGTTGCAACGCCGCCAGCATTGGCCGCCTTTCCGGGACCGTAGAGAATGTTGTAGTCCTGGTATATTTTAATTGCTTCAGGAGTTGACGGCATGTTTGCTCCTTCGGAAACGCAGAAGCAGCCATTCTTTACAAGGGCCTCTGCATTTCTCCCATCAATTTCGTTTTGAGTTGCAGAAGGGAATGCAATATCAATCTTTATACTCTGCTCGCGAATAACATCCCACACTGACTGGCCTTCAAAGAATTTTGCATTGTACTTATCCGCATATTCCTTAATACGTCCACGTCGTATGTTTTTAAGGTTCATTATAAACTCAAGCTTTTCGGCGGTGATACCGCTTTCGTCAATTATAGTACCATTAGAATCACTCACGGAAATACATTTACCGCCAAGCTGGTTTACTTTTTCAATTGTATATTGGGCAACATTACCTGATCCACTTACAATCACTGTTTTGCCGTTGTAGTCTTTCCCCTGGGTTTTCATCATTTCCGCAGCAAAGTATACTGCGCCGTAACCGGTTGCCTCAGGGCGAATAAGACTTCCGCCGTACTCAAGACCCTTACCGGTGAGAACGCCAGTATGTTCATTACGGATTTTTTTGTAGTACCCGTACAGGTAGCCTATTTCGCGTGCGCCCACTCCGATATCGCCGGCAGGAACATCAGTGTCGGGTCCGATATGACGAAACAATTCACGCATAAAAGATTGTGTAAACTTCATGACTTCCATATCTGTTTTACCCTTGGGGTCGAAGTCGGAACCACCTTTCGCGCCGCCCATAGGTAGCGTTGTGAGGGAGTTTTTGAATATCTGCTCAAAACCAAGAAACTTAATGATACCAAGGTTTACCGAAGGGTGAAACCTCAGGCCGCCCTTGTAAGGTCCGATGGCATTGTTAAATTGAACACGGAAGCCCCTGTTAATTTGAATATTTCCCTTGTCGTCAAGCCAGGGTACGCGAAACATGATTACTCTGTCGGGTTCTACAATTCGTTCGTAAAGACCTGCTTTTACAAATTCAGGGTGTTTGTCGACAGTGGGTTCAAGTGTTTCAAGCACTTCTTCAACAGCCTGAATAAATTCCTTTTGTTCAGGATCCTGCCTTTTTACTTTGTCAATAATTTCAGAAATATGTGACATGATTGTTATTCTCCTTGATGCATAAATATTTGGAAGCATAATTAAACGGATTAAGTTATGCTTATACCATTAATAGTTATACTAAAATTATTGATAAAAGTAGACTGTCAATGATTATCTTACGAAAGAAACAAATGAATGTTACATGGATGTAAATTTTACAATTATGAATCGTGTGTGATGATACAAATGATTATTGTGTGGTTTGAATAAAATATGTTACTATTGATACAGGTTTTATGATTGGATAATAATATAAAAATATATATCCTTATTCAGGATACAAGAAACAGGATTAGTATTACGATATAACAAGTAAAAAACCATAAGGAAAATAATTAAGTATTTTCCGGATTATTGGTAAAACAGCAGAGTTTTTGAGATGTAATATCAGACATGAGAAACAAAGAATCAAGATCGTCATATACTTTAACAACATCCTGATATTTTATACCATCCTCAACTATATTGCCAATATTATTGTTGAGGTGTTCCAGCAATGAAACATTATAAATGACCTGTTTATTATCAGGAAATAATGCTACATAGAAAATATCAGTTTCAACAAGGTCCTGAAAAAAATGCGTTCCATATGATAGTTCGGGAATAAAGTCGTCCCGCATTAAGGCAATTTCAACGAGAACAGAAATATTATTAATCTCCGAAAAACGCACAGGAACTCCAAGGGAGGGGGTTGTTGTGCCCCATCTGCCTGGCCCCATCAGCATTACAGGTTTATTGTTTCTGTCGTTTGAAAGTCTGTTTAGTTTGCCAATGAGCCTGGCAATGTCATACTGTTGTGTTTGAGAAAGTGAGCCGTATCCGTATGGATCAACAAAAATTATCCGGGAAAGAGGTTGTGAGATATTGCCGCCGAGGAAATTACCCACTGAAGAGAATAATATATTTTTATCCGGTATATTCTTTGGAATGTTTACAGGTTTGCTCTGCCATTTTGTCTGCTGGGGGCGGCATTGCAGGATATTTATTTTGTAGGTCCCGTCACTTACGAAGTTTACAGTAAACTCAATATCAACAGGATAGTCATAGGCAGATTCAAGTGAAGTGAGTATTTTACTCATGTCAGCTGCCAGACTGCTTTTTTCGAAAAGAGTATCAAAATTTATTATCCATGATTTTTTGTTATGCATTCCCTGGTCCCGCATGAGGGCTTCGGTTTCTGTGTCGCGAGTGGCCATGAGGTCTAAATGGTTTATTAGTACTTTTTCTGTCAGTTCAGAGAGGTGTTGTGTCTCAATTGTGTTATTACTGATGTTAAGTAAATCAATTTTATGCTGTGAGAATGTGCGGGCATCCTCAATTCCTCCATGAGGTTTTGTAAGGGGATCGTCAAGGGCAACAATTCTGGGGTAATCACCATCAGTCCGGTTTACTGCACGGGTGCCGAGGCCAAGAACAAGGCGAAGCATACCGGCTTCGGAGGACATGGTTTTTTTCCATACAAAGGTGTTGTAGGAAAGGCCGACACCGGCAATGTCAGGAAAGAAATAATCATCATGATAGGATCCTGACACTCTCTGGACAAGAAGGGCCATCTGCTCATCAAGTTTATGCAGGCCGCGCTGAAGACGATATGAAAGGGCGTCAACATCCATCGTACTGGCAAATATTTTTCTCATGGCTTCAAGAAATTTTTCAAAACGCTCTTCAGGTGTACCCTGATTTACCAGAAAATAACTTTCGTATTTGCCGGCAAAAGCATTGCCGAATCCATCTTCAAGAAGGCTGCTCGAGCGGAGAATTATCGGTGACTGGCCGAAGTATTCAATGAGTTGCTGGATTTTTTCTTTTATGGTTTCGGGGAAATTTCCATGAAGCATTTTTTTATGCAGTGCTTCTGCTGATGAAAAGTATTTTTCATCAGTTTTGTGTTCCATAAAAAGCTTCCACCAGCCATTCTGGACAATATATGAATAGTATACATCTGAACCGATAAAAAAAGAATCATGGGGTTCCATTATCGCATCAATGTCGGGGTCGTTGAGGCTGCCGAGAATTTTTCTCGCAAGCATCATTCCAATTGTTTTGCCGCCGATAAAACCGGTACCAATGAGCCTGTCTTTGATTAAAAGAAAATCTTCCAGAGTAAAAGTTTTTCTCGCAAGTGCCAGAATGCGGTCGTCACGGCTTATAAGCGCTTTGCTTAGCTGAGCATGTATAGATTCAATTTCTTCAATTTCTTCGGGAGTATTAATGAGGTCTTCAATCTTTAAGAATATTCTATCCCAGTAATCAAGTTTTCGCAGTGTACTTTCAGAACCTTTTTTCTGGATATGTGTAATCAGCCTGGTGGCATCCACACTGTTGGTGATCGGTTTCAGTTCGGTGTCCTTGAGGAGATGCGGAAAGAACATTGTTGGAGAGTACCTGTTCCAGACTTTAAGCGGGTGGACATAAAGACTGCCGTTTGAGTTGTAAAGGTCGAGGAGAAGCTGGGTTGTTTCACGTATACGCGCTATTGTTGTGAAGGAAATACTGTTATGAAGAAGTGAAAAATATGCGACGGTATCGAGTTCAAAAAGATACGGACATGTTATCATGAAAAAGTTACCGATCATAAGATCGTTTGCCCAGGCAGACTGGAGGTCAGAGAGACAGTCGAATACGTAATATACTTCTTTCCCTTCATGTTTAATTATTTTATGAACTTCTGCAGAAAAGGATTCAAAGCCGCTATAGGCGTCAAGGGTGTATATTTCACTGTATTGTCCGGGTTTAAGAATAGGTTCATGACGGGCGAAACGCATGTACACAAGTCGTCGTGAGTCAAGAAGGGCTTTTTCCGCATATGGTATCGCGAAAAGTTTATAGTCGTCAATTTCATCAACCTGCCATACAACGTTATCCCCCAGGCGGAGACCGTTGCATACTTTATCGAGGCTGGCGAGGCCGGTAGATATTTTACTAAGTGTTTTCATGTTTTTTGTGTGCCTTCCCTTGTTGGTACAGTATTAACAGTATCGAATAAAATATACTGTCAATATGAAGGTGATAAAAACAATATACAAATATAATTTAAGTAACAGTGCAATTCAAACAATAATTTACACAACTGTAATAAAAGTAAATCAATACAACTGTATATTGTTATTGTAAGTGATGAAAAACCGGTACGTGCAGGGGGAAAGGTGGAAAGTGAAAAGGATATACAGGGACACTGGGAATGGCGGCTGCACATGGCGAAGTGTATCGCAGAATCAATTCAGCCGGACCGTTTTGGAGTGTGGGGATTATATCTCATTGGCAGTGTGAAGAATGGTACTGCAGGGCCCGCAAGTGATATCGATCTCCTGATACATTTCAGAGGATCTGTGCCCCAGATGAGAGAGCTTCAATGCTGGCTGGATGGTTGGGGACAGTGTCTTGCTGAGACGAACAGGCTTCGTACCGGCGAAATATGTGATACGCTTCTGGATGTTCATTTTGTCACTGATGAGAACATTAAAAATCAGTCAAGCTTTGCCTCACATATTGGTGCTGTCACAGATGGAGCGAGGCCGTTGTTTCTGAAAACATGAAGGGTGATAGAAATGTATATGTCAGAAAAGCATGCGGCAGGCGTCTTCAGGATGATCGGGAGTGAACATTACAACGGCAAGTTCACTCCCGTTATGCGCAGCTGAAAACATGTGGGTACGCTTGATTCTGTCGCGCCAGTGACCGCTCAGTTGAGGTGATTCATGAATATGGCCGTGTAATGTGATAAGGGGCTGCCTTTCTTCAATGAACCGTTTTACCGCAATACTTCCCACGTGCGGATCAAGAGGGACGTGGTCCACGGTTTTACCCGCAAGATCGGCAAGGTCAAGGTGTGTCATATATGGCGGGGTATGAAACAGAAATATTGCATGGTCCATAACCTCTTTACCGGCAAGGGTTGATAAATCATCCTGAATGGTGGCATGATTTTTTTCATATTCAGAAACAGGGACACTGTGACGTCCGTCGGCAGGGTGAATACAGAGAGGGTCTGCGTATCTGGACACATCATATCTTTCCCAGTCTTTGAGCATAAAGGGAGTGGGGGGAACAAAAGAATATCCGAAAAATGAATACGGTCCTATATTATATTTCCGGTTATTGATATATGTGAAAAGACCCTGTTCCTCGCCGGTATGAAGAAATGGTTCCGCGGTTTTTGCGTCATCATTACCCAGAATTATCAGTATCTCCGGATATTCTTCTCCGAGAGTATTCCGCAGCGTGTTAAGCCCCGGGAAAAAAAAAGTATCAAAAAAATCTTCATAAGAATGATTGGAACCGGAAGGAGTATATCCAAATGGGAGTATATCTCCACCCATAAGAAGGCACCGGGGAGGTGTTTTTTCCAGTAGTGAAAAAAGGCTGTAATACCGGGTGCGGCTGCCGTGAATGTCAGTGATAAAGTAGAATGGGTATTGTTCATTCATATTGCGGTTACTTTTTTTGAAATAATGCCCATTCCGGTTCGCCCGTCAATTATTATCTCCAATGGTTCGATAAGGCGTATATGGCGAATGTACTCATTCGAAGAAATCGTTGGCAGTGAATTAAGCCATGGAAGGTCAAGAAAGCATTTGGACTCTTCAGTGGCAACACTGAAATATCCTACCCGCTTTGATGATATATTATGAAAAAAATGGGACCCCTTCGAAAAATCAATGTTCATGCCGGCAGTACGTAATTCGATTATGACGCTGGCATTGCATATCTGGTTCCATTTTACCGGTATGCCGAGCCACGGTTCTGTCGTGCCCCATCTCCCCGGACCTATGAGAATATATGGCCTCTCCGCTTTTACAAGTCCCGCATTCAATTTTTCAAGATCACGGGCAATTACATTGCTTGCGGGTGCAGTTATCTCAAAAGGCGGGACATAAATGATATCCTGAATGTTCCTGTGAATACCGTTCCCCATAACCATGGGACAGCTGCAAAGGAAGTTTTCTGTGTCGGCTACTGAAGTATTATTAAAGCGGGAGGATATAATCTGGTCGTTTAATGTCATGGGGCGTATTTGAAGTATGGAAAATTCAGGATTTTGTGTGGCCCCGGTGTGCAGGAGAACAGCAAATTCAATTTCCACAGGACAACCCATCGCTTCAGCGCCGGTTGATAAAAGAAACTTTAATATTTCAGAAAGAGGGAATACTTCATTTTTCAGTATGTGGGCAAAGTTGATAATCCGGGGCCCGGGTATTGTGATTCCGTCATATACCATGTCATTATCACAGGAGTATGTGGAAGCAGTATACTGAAGAACGCCATCACTTTCAGCGGTTCCAATTTCGTGCAGCACAAGATGTTCTTTTTCGTGAGTACCGGGAATGACGTTCTTGTAATCGAGGGACAGGGCGTAAAATTTTTTTTGTGAGTATTCAATCATATCTTCAATTGAATTGTACTGGGGAAGAACTCCTGGATGTTCAGGAGAAAATTGAAGGGACAGCCCGCCTTCGGAAATAGTTTTTCCCAACCCAAGTGCAATCTCCGCGATTCCATCATCAGGATGGATATTACCAAAAGGATAAAAATTCATTGATCGTGCTGTGCCTGAAAAATCAGGATAAAAACGTGATTCATGTGCCTGTCCGGTTATTTCCTGTATTAAGATGGCCATCTTTTCGTCTTCTATACTTTTAGATGTGTTCTGCATATACCGTTTTGCTTTTTGAAAAAAAACAGATGCATAAATCCGTTTTATTGCGTTTAAAAAATCTATGAAACGACGGTCTGTGCTTTCATTATTATTTGGCAGCATGTGTGTTGTGTAAATACCGGAAAAAGGCTGATACAGGGAGTCTTCAAGAAGACTTGATGACCGGACTGCAATGGGTACAGTAGTGTGTACGATGTAGTTTCTAAGATCACCAAGGATGGATGGAGGAAGATGCGATTCAATAAATTTCTTTTCAATTAGTGAATCGTCATTTTCATTCATCGCGAAGTCAAAAAGAAGGTTCATGTCAATGAATTCATCGTACACCCCTGTCCGGAGGATGAGACTTCGGGGAATAGATATTGAAACATCATTTAAATGCGTTATTTTCGTGTCCCTGAACAGCACTTTGTCAAAAAATTCAAGACCCCTTGCTTTGCCTCCTATCGACCCGTTGCCGATAAAACTGAATTGGGAATATTCTTCATGGAAATGAGAGGAGTATGGTACCATTGATCCCCTCAAAATATTATACCGGAAATTATGTATAGCAGTAGTTATCGTATGATTCAGAATACCGCTGCCGCAGCATTGGTTTAGATCAAGGGCATCAATTGTTTCAGCTAATTCAAAGTTGGTTCGGGCCCGAAGCCAGCGGCTAACTGAGCCGTTTATAAGTGCCTGGAGAAGAAGGTCTTCGGGGATAGTTTTTATTACAGATGTAAATTCCGTCAGATTTGACGCCCGATGAAGGATTAAATCATTGTTGTCGTAAAAAATAATATCACCGAAACCGAAATGTTTTTCAAGTGAATCACGGAATGAGTTTCGGAGAGTAATCGAGTTTTTTGGAATAAAATGGGTTCCATAGTCATGAGCAATTTCAGCGGCATCAGGGTCACTGGACTGAAGGAGCACGGGGAGATACGGCAGATCCTCTTTTATCTTTTTAATAAAGCACAGGCCTGCATCACGTGATGTGTTGTTACCCATCGGGAATTCAAGGTCAGTGATAATTCCAAGGAGATTGTGTTTAAACTTAGTATATATTGAATATGCTTCTTCATATGTTGTCGCAAGATGGACTTTCGGACGTGCCTGCTGGCGAAGGATTTTCTGTGAAAAGGTAAGGTTTTTATGAAGAAGCCGAAACGTATGGTTCCGGAGTTCTTCAAATATTATTGGGAGGTAAAGCGAATAAAATTCAACAGAGTCTTCAACGATAATAAGGTTCTGTGTTCCGGCAGTTTCCATGTCATGGCGTGCATTGATCATATCTTCAATATACTGTATTATGCCTATTATAAGGTTCCCGTCTCCATACCACATGAAAATTTTATTTACGTATAACGCAGCACCGGAGTTGAAAAGGAGCTGGAGTTCGGTATGGTCATAGGCGATAGTAATTACGGGAATATCAATATGTAATTGCCGGAGGCTATTTGAAAATTCTATGAGGTCAAGATCACGCGGGCGCATCATTGTAAGAACCAGATCATATTTTTCCTGTTGCAGTGCCTGTACTGCTTCTGAGGCGTTGTTAACACGGGATATTTTTGGAATATACCCAAGGTTCCACCTGCTGTAGGACACTGAAAGAAGTTCAGAGACGCATCCATCTTCTTCGAGAATAAAGTAATTATAAAGAGAGGATATGAGAAGCACGTGACGGATACGATGCGGCATCAATTGGTCCAAACGTGAAGTATCCAGATGGTGAAAGTAGTGGTGTGGAGATGATGAATCAAGTGTGGACATCTGATATCCTTTTCAGTCAACATTATGTTAAATATACAGCATGGATCTATATATAACAAAAACAAAAAAAGAAATAAATCAATCAAGTATTTATTACTTAATGTAAATAAGTTTTTAGTGTGACTAACATATCAGCATCAATATGACATAATAAACGTGTATGAAAAAATAATTTTCCATTCCATCAGCAGTTCAACACATAATTTTACACCGTCGTAACACACAAGCGGATTTTTTACTTTGATTCAAATGAAGGTTGCGCTTACTTTGCTACTACATTAGGATTACTATATTTCTAAAAATATAGTAGGGAAAGGAGTAAGGTATGTGTGGAATTGTTGGAATTATCAATGCTGACAGGAGTCTGATTGACGGCAGTTTTATTCGTGAAGCTATCCGTATTCAGCGTGAACGTGGAAACGGTCTCGGCGGCGGTTTTGCAGCATATGGTGTATATCCCGAGCATAAGGATAAATATGCGTTTCACATAATGTATCAGGGTGAAGGGCGTCACAATGCTGTCATCCATGATGTTGAAGACTATCTTGAAAGCAAGACAAAGATATATCAGTCTCAGGAAATACCTGTGTATCCGAGTGACAGGATACCGAAGGGGCCGTATTTTAAACGATATTTTTTAAAACCAATTGAAGAACAGATCCAGCCAGACCAGAGCGAAGAGGACCTCATAGTAGAAATTGTAATGCACATCAATACTATGAACGGTGCCTTCGTGGTGTCGTCCGGAAAAAATATGGGTGTCTTTAAAGGAGTGGGATATCCGGAGGATGTCGCGGATTATTTTCGCATTCAGGATTACAAGGCCCATATGTGGATTGCCCACAACAGGTTTCCCACTAATACCCCCGGGTGGTGGGGAGGGGCCCATCCATTTACCATTCTTGACAAAGCAGTTGTACATAACGGGGAGATAACCAGTTACGGTACAAACCTGAGGTGGCTTGAGATGTATGGATATTTCTGCAGGCTGAAAACAGACACCGAGGTAATCACGTATATTTACGATAAACTTACCCGCAAGGACGGGCTGTCAATGAATGATGCATGCTATGTCATGGCGCCATCATTGTGGGAGGAGATAGACAGGGAGAATGACGGGAAGAAGCGGGCACTCCGTCAGATATACGGGCAGGCAGTAGTAAACGGGCCTTTCGGGGTGGTGCTGACTCATTATAATGGCGCGATAATTCTGAATGACCGGAACAAGCTCAGGCCTGTCGTATGCGCGAGAAAAGGAAACACGTATTATGCGTCATCAGAGGAGTGCAGCATACGGCTTCTTTCGCCGGAAGTTGATGAAATATGGTCTCCCCGTGGAGGGGAACCTGTTATTGTTGACCTCTTGCCTGAAGAGGATAGCAGAGGGGTGGCATAATGGAGAAGATGAAAAATAACTGGAAAGTAGTGCCGCCTTTTCACCCGGAATTTGATCTTGAACGATGTGACTATGAAAGCGGGTGCGACATTTGCGCCCGTGAGTGTTCCTTCGGCGAAATATCAAGGAAGCCCGTAAAAGGAAAAGATGGGAATGTATATTACAGACCCTGGGCAAATCTGACATCATGCGGTGCCTGTCAGCGGTGTGTAAAGATGTGTCCCGGTGATGCAATTCATATTACACGTTCAACAATGCACACAGGGCATAATTACTGGACAGACGAATATGTGAACAGCATCTGGAAACAGGCTGGTTCAGAGGGAGGCGTACTCCTTGTGGGGAACGGTTCAACGGGACCGCAGCGGAGATATTTCGATCATCTTCTTTTTGATGCGTGCCAGGTTACAAATCCTTCAATTGACCCGCTCCGGGAGCCCATGGAAATAAGGACATACCTCGGCAGGAAACCGCAGGTTTTTGGTGATGGCATTGAACCGCAGCTGAAACTGGATATCCCAATAATGTTTGGTGCAATGAGTTTTGGCGCCCTGAATCTCCGTGTACATGAGGCTGAGGCACGGGCTACAAAAAGGACCGGAACCTTCTGGAACACAGGAGAGGGGGGATTTCATAAATCTCTCCGCGAATATGGTGAAAATACAATAGTACAAATCGCATCGGGGCGATTCGGTGTGAGTGAGGATTACCTGAAATCCGCCGCTGCAGTGGAAATAAAGGTGGGACAGGGGGCGAAGCCGGGTATTGGCGGGCATCTCCCCGGAGAGAAGGTTTCAAAGGCCATATCGGAAACCAGAATGATCCCGGAGGGCAGTGATGCCCTTTCGCCGGCTCCTCACCATGATATTTATTCAATTGAGGACCTGCGGCAGCTTATCTATGCTATAAAGGAAGCTACAGAATACCGTGTACCGGTCTCTGTGAAAATCGCTGCGGTGCATAATGTTGCTCCCATCGTGAGCGGTATAGCGAGGGCCGGAGCTGATATTATTGCGATCGATGGATTCAGGGGAGGGACCGGTGCGTCCCCTCTGCAGATTCGACAGAATACAGGAATACCAATTGAGCTTGCAATTGCCGCGGCGGACCAGCGTCTCCGTGAGGAAAAAATCAGAAACAGCGTAAGCCTGATCGCGTCAGGAGGAATTCAGACATCCGCTGATGTGCTCAAGGCGATCTGCCTTGGAGCGGACGCAGTGTATGTCGCAACGCCCGTTCTCATTGCACTTGGGTGCGGTGTGTGCCAGCGCTGTTTCAGCGGGAAGTGTGCATACGGTATAACAACAAATAAACCCGGATTGGCTGAAAGAATTGATGTAGATGAGGCTACGGATGCCCTGACGAACCTTCTGCGCGCATGGGCAGAGGAGATGGAGGAATTAATGGGTTCCATGGGTATCAGTACCATTGAAGCATTGCGGGGAAACCGTGACAGACTGCGGGGAATAAATCTGAATGATGAAGAATTGCGGATACTCGGGGTAAAGCATGCGGGAGCGTAGTGGAGGAATGGAAATGGTCGTAATAGACGCAAACGGTATATATTACAGAATGCTCAACAGGCAGATACGGGAATTTCTTTCCATTGGAAAAAGTGAAATTGAAATTGAGAACGTACTGGGACAGCGTTATATATGTGCGGGTGTTCATGATCGTGGTTATGTGAAAGTTCACGGTACACCGGGGCAGGACCTCGGTGCATTTATGAACGGCCCTGTCATTGAAGTGTTTGGGAATGCGCAGGACGGTGTCGGGAATACAATGAATGCCGGTAAAATAATTGTGCATGGAAAAGCCGGGGAGATACCGGGTCATTCAATGCGGGGCGGTAAAGTGTTTGTCAGGGACGATGTAGAGTATCGTGCCGCTATTCACATGAAAGAATATAAGGACCAGATACCTGTTCTTGTGATAGGAGGCACCGCAAAAGACTATTGCGGCGAGTATATGGCGGGAGGCCGTGTTATCGTGCTGAACCGTGAAAACAGATCGGGGTCCCCTGTAGGAAGCAGTCTCGGAACAGGGATACACGGAGGGGCGATATATGTCAGGGGGCATCTTGATCAGCACCAGCTTGGAATAGGGGCGGTCAGTATTCCTCTTAATGACGATGATAAAAAATTCCTTACGGAAACACTCGCGGAATATTCAAAAGACCTGCATGTTGATGTTTCAGGTCTGAGTGTAGAAGCGTTTCATAAAATCACGAAAAAAGGGAGCAGGCCATTCGCGAATCTTTATACTCCTGCTATGAATATCAGTACCCTGAAGCCGAAGCATTTAAATCTGACACCTCCATGTTCCTACACGTGTCCAACGGGTGTCCCTACACCGGTATTTCTTAATCTTATTAAAGACGGAAAGCTTAAAGAGGCACAGCTTCTAATGGATGAGTATACACCATTCAGAATGTCTGTATGCGGAACAGTATGTCCTGCTCCATGCATGGATTCCTGCAGTAGAAATTTGATAGACGGTCCAGTTGATATTCCGGCAATTGCCCGTGAATATTATCCTGACTTTGATCCTGAACAGCCGAAGAAAAAAAGGAAGGAGAAAATTTCTGTTATTGGAGCAGGACCGGCGGGACTTTCTGCAGCATGGCAGCTGGCGAAAAGGGGTTATTCTGTTTCCGTATATGATGCAGTGAAAGACCTGGGAGGGAAACTACGGCGGGCCATACCGAAAGAGCGTTTGTCCGATGAAGCGCTGCAGAGAGATCTCGATCGCATACAAACACTTCCTATAAATTTTATTATGAACAGCCCTGTAGATCATGCATTATTCAAGGATATTTATAAAAAAAGTGATGCCGTGATAATTGCTACTGGCGCGTATCTCACCAGGGTTATACAGTTCCCCGGCAGTGAAACAGTGTTGTCCGGCCTCCAGTTCCTTGTTGATATCAGTGATGGAAATCCGAAAGATATGAAAGGTAAAGAGGTTGTCATTATCGGTGCAGGAAATGTCGGAATGGATATTGCATGTGAATCATGGCGTCTGGGGGCCATACGGGTAACTGCTGTTGATATTCAGAAACCCTCTGCATTCGGAAAGGAACTTGATATGGCCGGGAAACTGGGAACAGAAATTAAATTTCCGAAAATAATAGATAGAATTGAAGGCAGCACAGTGTGTTTCAAAGACGGGACGGTGCTAAAGGGTGATGTTGTGTTTTTCAGTATCGGGGAGTC
>ERZ795048.490-NODE-490-length-41231-cov-14.709540_pt1 | contig 41231 bp, 29 predicted proteins | sample MGYA00375132_ERZ795048 | MGnify/ENA primary metagenome ERZ795048 (study PRJEB30177, sample SAMN05720225) | activated sludge metagenome | isolation source: Anaerobic digester | place: Hong Kong | collected 2014-12-17 ...
CCGGCGTGGCCATCCAGAAGATCTCCGGGCTTGCCTGGGCCATCATCCGGAACCTTTCCTCGCTCCGGCGAAGGGCCTCCTGGGCCTGCCTGCTCTCGGTGACGTCCTGCATGAGGAACACGAGGCAGGGCTCCCCCGCCATGGCCATGGTCCGGGCCGAGTAGAGGCCTGTACGCAGTACGCCGTCCCTGCGCCTGAAGGTGAACTCGCGGAAGAGAGCCTCCCCCTTTTCCTGGAGCTCCGAGATCATGGCATCGCGCTGGGAAGGGTCCGCCCACAGGTCCAGGGAGAGAGATGTCCTTCCGATGACTTCCGTGCGCGGATAGCCTGTAACCGCCTCGAACCCGGGATTCACGTCCAGGATCATACCGTCGCTGATCCTCGTGATCACGATGGTGTTCGGTGCGGTATGGAATATCTTCGAGAACCTCTCTTCGGACTGGCGGAGCAGTTCCTTGGCCTGCCTGCGCTCGGTGATGTCGCGGGACGACCCCCTGATGCCCATGACCTTGCCGTCCTTGTCGAGGATCAGCGAGTTCCGGTATGCCAGGGTCAGCTCCTGCCCGGTCTTGGTGACAAAGGTCATGAGGCCCTCGTCATACCCGCGGGAGAGGACCCTTTCCATGTAGGGCCCATAGAGATGTCGATAGCGCCCGGGCAGGAGATCTTTCACGGTGAGCCTCTTGAGCTCCTCCTCCGAGTAGCCCGTGCCCTTCCTGGCGGCGAGGTTGGCCTCGATGAAGGCACCGTTCATGTCAAGGATGTAGAGGTAATCCGAGACATTCATGAAGACGTCCCGGTACCGTGCCTCGCTGCGTCTCAGCTCGTTCTCCACCTCCTTATGTCCCGAGATGTCGCGCACCGATTCCATGGCGCCCACGACCGTTCCCCTCTTATCCCTGACCGGGCTTGCCTTGGCCCAGAAGATGCGCTTCAAGGTCCCGGCGAAACCCTCGGCATAGAGCGTGTCCCCCCGGCGGACCAGCGAGTAATACCCCTCTTCGGTTTTAGGGTCGGGGTGGAGTGCCAGATCGACGAGCAAGGGCCGCCGGTGTCCGTAAAAGGGGAGGGAATAACCGTAATCAGAGGAGCCCAGGATGGTCCTGGCGGTGATACCGGTGAGCTCCTCCATGGCCCGGTTCCACATGACCACCCTGCCGTCGAGATCGATGGCGAAGGTGGGGTCAGGCATGAAGCCCATGACCTCGAGGAGGCCGAAGGGGGGCGCCTGACCGGCAGGTCCCCTCGTGCTGTGTGTCTTCTTCGTTGCCATACGCCCCTTCCATGGGGGCCCTCTCTTGGTCTTATGGAAGCTCCCTAGAGAGGTATCAATCCTTAATCATTCGTGGTGACGTCCTGATGCTGTCAAACATTCTTATCATAAAAACGCATGTAACGCCATGCGGTGCACGCAGAGGGCATCGGTGATAACCTCCGGCGCTCCGGGTGCATGCTACGACACCTTGTCCCCCGGGGCTGGACCGTCGTCGAAGGTGCAGATGCGCCAGGTGTCTCCGCTGCCCCCTGCCAGGATCATGCCCTCGGAGGTGCCGAACTTCATTTTACGGGGCCTGAGGTTTGCCACCACGGTAACGCTCCTGCCGACGAGCACGGCCGGATCGGGATATGCGGGCCGGATGCCGGCGAAGATCTGGCGGAGACGTCCCTCGCCCAGATCGATCATGAGCCGCACCATCTTGTCCGAGCCCTCGACGGTGGCGGCTTCCATGACCCTTCCCACCCTGAGGTCCAGCTTGGCGAAGTCTTCGATGGTGGTCTCTTCCTGTTTCTCCGGGGAGGGTTGCTGAAGAACCGGCGGCTTCGTCTCCTGCGATGTTCCCTTGACCGGCTGCTTCTCATCTCCGGCGGCCCTTGCGATCTTGGCCCAGGTGTCCCGCAGGGTCACGGTGCGGTTGAACACGAGGGCGCCTTCCCTTGAATCCTTGGAATCCATGCAGAAGTATCCCTGCCGTTCGAATTGGAAGCCGCTCGCCGGCCTCGCCCCGGCCGCCGACGGCTCGATCCGGCAGTCCGTGAGGGTCACCAGGGAGTCCTGGTTCAGGAACTCCTTGTAGTCCTTGCCGGTCCGCTCGCACTCGCCGCCGATGTTTTCCACCGTGAAGAGACGGTCGTAGAGGCGGACCTCCGCCGAGATCGCATGGGATGCCGATACCCAGTGCAGGGTCCCCTTGACCTTTCTGCCGTCAGGTGCGTCACCGCCCCTGGTGGCGGGATCATAGGTACATCTCAGCTCGGTGACGCGGCCCGTCTTTGGGTCCTTCACCGTGGACGTACAGGTGATGAAGTAGGCGCCGCGCAGCCGCACCTCGCGGCCCGGCGCCAGGCGGAAGAACTTCGGCGACGGGTTCTCCATGAAATCATCCCGTTCGATGTAGACGGTGCGGGAGAAGGGGACCTTTCGTGACCCCATGGCGGGGTTGTCCGGGTGATAAGGAACCTCAAAGGTCTCTTCCTGTCCCTCGGGATAATTCTCGATGGTGACCTTCAGGGGATCGAGGACAGCCATGATCCGGGGCGCCTTTCCGTTCAGATCCTCGCGGATATGGTACTCCAGCAGGGCCATGTCCACCATGCTGTCCTTCTTGGCGACCCCGATGCGGTCGCAGAACCTGCGGATGGCCTCGGGGGTGTATCCCCTGCGGCGGAGTCCTGCGATGGTGGGCATGCGCGGGTCGTCCCAGCCGGAGACTATGCCGAGCTGCACGAGCTCGAGGAGCCTGCGCTTGCTCATCATGGTGTAGCTCAGGTTGAGCCGGGCGAACTCGATCTGTTGCGAGCGGTACATGTCGAGCTTTTCCAGGAACCAGTCGTAGAGCGGCCGGTGGTCCTCGAACTCCAGGGTGCAGATGGAGTGGGTGATCCGCTCCAGCGAGTCGGAGATGGGGTGGGCGTAGTCGTACATGGGGTAGATGCACCAGTCGTCCCCGGTCCTGTGGTGGGTGGAGCGGAGGATCCGGTAGATGATGGGGTCGCGCATGTTGAGGTTCGGGGAGGCCATGTCGATCCTGGCGCGCAGCACCCGTGCCCCGTCCGGGAACTCACCGGCCCTCATGCGGCGGAAGAGGTCGAGGTTCTCCTGGACGCTGCGGGCACGGTACGGGCTCTCCCTGCCCGGCTCGGTGAGCGTGCCCCGGTACTGCCTGGTCTCTTCGGCGCTCAGGTCGCACACGTAGGCCAGTCCCTTTCTGATGAGCTCCTCGGCGAGCTCGTAGGTCTTCTCGAAATAGTCCGAGGCGTAGTACATGCGGTCTTCCCAGTCGAAACCGAGCCAGCGCACGTCCTCCATGATGGAGTCGATGTACTCCTGGTCCTCCTTGGAGGGGTTGGTGTCGTCGAAGCGGAGGTTGCAGATGCCGTGATAGTCGGCCGCGATGCCGAAGTTCAGGCAGATGGACTTGGCATGGCCGATGTGCAGGTAGCCGTTGGGCTCGGGAGGAAAGCGGGTGTTCACCCGGCCGGCGTACTTTCCGGTCTTCATGTGCTCGTTGATGATGGTGCGGATGAAATCAACGGATCTCGCCGACTCGTCAGGGCCGTCTGGTGCGCTATCCGGGTTCTCGGTTCCGGGTCGTTTCTGTTTTGCCATGGTCGTGTCCTCGGGTATGAATTTGTGCGCCAGCACTATACCACAGGAGGAGGAGGTTTTGAATGGCCGAGCGAAGGAAATGCGCTGAGGTTCAGCCGATCAGACGCCAAACACGGTTGCGGGAGAGCTCCATCCGGTATACACTAGGTAAATCCTCGAATGGATCAATCGCATGAAATCATCGACCTCAACCAGGGCGGCCGAGGGCCGCGGTAAACGCAAATCCGCAGGAAAAGGATCTCTTGAGAAGCCACGCAAAAAGGTGATCGCAGAGATCACCAGGGCTGAAAAGGCCATCGAGAGGCTTCGCAGGGCAGAATCCCAGAGAAAGAAGGAATGGGAGCACTACGAGGAGATCACCCATGCCCTCAAGGAGCGGGTAAAGGAGCTGAACTGCCTCTACAGCATCTCGAACATCCTGGAGAAGTACGGCCTCGATCTCGAAGAGATCCTCCTGCGCACGGTGGAGATCATACCGGATGCATGGCAGTACCCGGAGATCACCTGCTGCCGGATCCAGCTGGGGCACAGGGTAGTGGAGAGCCCGGCCTTTGCGGAGACTCAGTGGAGGCAGTCGCAGGACATCATGGTCAGCGGGGTGAAACGGGGAACGCTGGAGGTGTTCTATCGCGAGGCCAAGCCCGATGCGGATGAGGGTCCGTTCCTGCGGGAGGAGAGGAGTCTCATCAAGGTGATCGCCGAGAGGATCGGAAAGATCCTCGAGCGGCACCGTGCCGAGGAGGCACTGAGGGAGAGCGAACAGAAGACCATGGCGCTGCTCAACGCCATACCGGACCTCATGTTCCAGGTGGACAGGAACGGGACACTGGTCGGGTTCCATGAAGGCACCTTCGTCACGTTGCGTGAGCTGGGCAAGAGGATGATAGGGAGAAATATCTATACCCTGGCCGATACGGAGAAGCTCGTCCCGCGGAGGCTGCTCGACCAGGGGATGCTCTCGGTGAGGCGTGCCATAGAGACCGGCAACCCCCAGATGTATGAACAGCATACCTCCATCAACGGCATGGGCCGCGACTTCGAGGTCCGAATGGTCGTGTGCCGGGCGGACGAGGTGCTCGGCATCGTGCGGGACATCACCAACAGGAAGCAGCTCGAACGGGAGATCCTCGAGATCAGCAACAGGGAGCAGCGGAGGATCGGGCAGGATCTCCATGACAGCCTCTGCCAGCACCTGACCGGCATAGGGTTCATGGGCAAGGTCCTGGAGAAGAAGGCAGCCTCCCACATCCCCCTGGAGCCGTCGGATGTTCAGGAGATCGTCGACCTCATCGACCAGGCCATCACCATGACCAGGGAATTCGCGCGGGGATTGAACCCGGTGGAACTCCAGGCCGACGGATTCATGCATGCCCTGGGAAAGCTCGCAGAGAACGTCAAGAGGCTGTTCGGGGTTCCCTGTTCCTTCATATGTTCCGATCCGATCTTCATCTATGACAACGAAAAGGCCACCCACCTCTACCGGATCGTTCAGGAGGCCCTGAACAACGCCATCAAGCATGGCAGGGCGGACGAGATCACCATTTCCCTGAAGAGGGAGGGCCAGATGTGCGACCTGACGGTACGCGACAACGGCATAGGATACGGGAAAACCCCGAGCCAGGGGAGGGGCATGGGCCTTTCCATCATGCGCTACCGGGCTTCCATGTTCGAGGCGACCATCGATATCAGGGCACGTCCCGAAGGCGGAACGGACCTTGTGTGTTGCTTTCAGCTCAAGGGTGGATTCTAGTGGCGACGGTTCCATGCCGCCGGTCTGAAGGAGGAAGAGAATGGGCCGCAGAAAGATACTGATCGTCGACGATCATCCGATCCTGAGGAAGGGGCTCGCCATGGTCATTGACCAGGAGCCCGATCTCGTCGTTGCGGGGGAGGCCGAGGACGTTCCGGCCGGGCTCGATATGATCGAGACCGTGAAACCCGACATCGTCATCGTGGACCTTTCCCTGCCGGGGGTGGACGGCATCGAGCTGATCAAGACCATGAAGCTGAAATACCGGGACCTGCCGGCCCTGGTCGTATCCATGCACGATGAGACCCTGTACGCGGAGCGTGCGCTGCGCGCAGGAGCCCGGGGCTACATCATGAAGCAGGAGGCCGTGGACAAGGTTCTCGTGGCCATCAGGAAGGTGCTGGGCGGTGAGATCTTCGTCAGCGACAGGATCACCACAAAGATGCTCGAGACGCTCATATCGGGAGATGCGAAAGGCGTGAACACTCCCCTCGACCTCCTGAGCAACCGGGAGCTGACCGTGTTCAGGCTGATCGGGCAGGGTTTCAAGACGAGCCAGATAGCGGACAAGCTCCACCTGAGCGTGAAGACCATCGAGTCGTACCGTTCCCATATCAAGGAGAAACTCAAGCTCAACACCGGCACCGATCTCATGAAATACGCCATCCAGTGGGATCAGAATGGGAATTGAGCAGGAATCATCGATGGAGTTCTTCTTTTCCCTGACCTGATCAAATCGGCAGGCTTGAAAGGGCCCTTTCCGATATCTCCTCCCGATCAAGCGGCTTCTGAACGCCCTCATCCAGGATTCCCTTATGTAAGCATAGGGGAAACCCCTATGGTAAAAACAGCTTTGGCCTGATTGTGTGACCTGCATTTTTCGGGTTTGATGAATAGAGATTTTCTCATACCGAGAAGGCGGGTACCCAAGCGATGAAGAAACGACTGGTAGTTGTCAAACACGGGAACCATGAATGCACGGACCAGCTCGCTGATGTGCTGAATGCCAGCGGATGGCAGTGCGAGACCATCGAGCTCTCCCAGGGGGAGCCTCTCCCGGAAAGCCTGCGGCAGATCGACGGCCTGCTCATAGTGGGGAAATCCATAGATGTCTTCGAGCGGGCCATAAATCCGATGCAGGTCTATGTCGGATCCTGATTCCCTTACGACCGCTTAACTTCTGAACAGGAAGGCAGGAGCGTTCTCACGCAGAGATAAGGACGAATTATATCCATAGGAGGAAGAGAAGAAGATGTCGGTAATTGGTGATGTTATTGAAAAGGTGAAACAGAAGGACCCGAATGAATTCGAATTCCACCAGGCTGTGGAAGAAGTGCTCATGAGCCTGGAGCCGACCGCGAAGAAACATCCCGAGTTCGTCAAGGCCAAGATTTATGAGCGGATCGTCGAACCGGACAGGGTGATCATGTTCCGCGTACCCTGGGTCGACGACAAGGGCGAGGTCCAGGTCAACCGGGGGTTCCGCATCCAGTTCAACAACGCCATCGGCCCCTACAAGGGAGGGCTCCGGTTCCACCCGTCGGTGAACCTCGGGATCCTGAAGTTCCTCGGATTCGAGCAGATCTTCAAGAACTCGCTGACCACCCTGCCCATGGGCGGAGCCAAGGGGGGGTCCGACTTCGATCCCAAGGGCAAGTCGGACAACGAGGTCATGCGGTTCTGCTACTCGTTCATGCGTGAGCTCTTCCGGCACATCGGTCCCGACACCGACGTGCCGGCCGGCGATATCGGCGTGGGCGGCCGGGAGATCGGCTATCTGTACGGATACTACAAGAAGATTCTCAACGAACATACGGGTGTCCTGACGGGCAAGAACCTCGCCTACGGCGGAAGCCTCATCAGGCCGGAGGCCACCGGTTACGGATGCGTCTACTTCGCCGCCGAGATGCTCGCGGCCAAGGGGAAGGACTTCAAGGGCAAGACCGTTGCCATAAGCGGATCAGGCAATGTGGCCCAGTATGCCGTGGAAAAGGTCAACGAGCTCGGGGGCAAGGTCATCTCATTGTGCGACTCGAGCTCCACGATCATAGACGAAGAGGGCATCGACGACAAGAAATGCAAGTACGTCAAGGACCTCAAGAACATCAAACGCGGCAGGATCAGCGAGTATGCGGACAAGTACAAGGGCGCCTGCTGCTACATCGGCGAGAGCATCTGGGATGTGATCAAGAGCCAGGGTATCAAGGTGGATATCGCCCTGCCCTGCGCCACGCAGAACGAGATCGACGGCGGACATGCCGAGGCACTGGTGAAGAACGGCTGTTACTGCATCTCCGAGGGAGCGAACATGCCCTCCACACCGGAAGCCATCCGCATCTACCAGAACAACGGATTCCTCTACGGTCCTGGCAAGGCCGCCAATGCCGGCGGTGTCGCCACATCGGGCCTCGAGATGAGCCAGAACAGCATGCGCCTTTCCTGGTCCCGGGAAGAGGTGGACAACCGGCTGCACGGGATCATGAAGAGCATCCACAATACCTGCATCCAGGCCTCCGATGCCTACGGCAGGAAGGGTGATTACGTGATGGGTGCGAATGTCGCCGGTTTCCTCAAGGTCGCCAACGCCATGCTGGCGTTCGGGGTCGTGTAACAGGGGAATTCGTGATGGGACTCTGCCGGAACGCATGGTACAGGGAAAGCAGACGGACGGGGGGGCGGACATGAACAGGGTCATGTTCGCCATCCTCTCCACCCTTGAGAAGCACCATGGACCGGTACGGTCCTCCCAGATCGTATCACAGCTTGCGTCTCAGGGCCTGGAGATCTCCGGGAGGACGGCCCGGCACTATCTCAAGATGCTCGACGAGCAGGGCTTCACCTCCAACTGCTCAAGGAGCGGCAGGATGATCACCGACAAGGGGCGCGGCGAGCTCCGGCAGGGTTTCGCTTTCGACCGTGTGGGATTCATCATCGACAGGATCAACAGGCTCTCCGTGCAGACGGACTTCCACCCGGACACGGGCAGGGGCAGGGTCATCCTGAACGTCAGCTATGTCCCGGAACACCATGTGGAGCGTGCCCTCGAAGTCCTCGATGCGGTGTTCGGTTCGCCCTATGCATTGAACGACAGGATAACCATCGCCCGAGGCGGCGAGCATATCGGTGACGTGAAGATCCCCGACGGCATGGCCGGGATCGGTACGGTGTGCAGCATCACCATCAACGGCATCTTCCTCAGGTCGGGCATCCCCATCCGTCCCAGGGTCGGCGGCATCATCGAAGTCGCAAACAGGAAACCCGTTCGTTTCAAGTCCTTCATCAGCTATGAACACTCCTCGGTGGCCCCGCTGGAGATCTTCATCAGGAGCAGGATGACGGGTGTGCTCGACACCCTTGATACCGGGAGCGGATGTATCCTGGGCAGCTTCCGGGAGATCCCCGGAGAAGGTCTCTTCGCTTCCCGGAGATTGACGCAGAAGCTTGTTCTGTGCGGGTTCAGGAGCACCACACTGCACGGGTACGCATTTCAGCCGCTCCTTGGTATCTCTGTCACCGAAGGTATGGTCGGCCTGGTGGAGCTCGGCGGACTCAACCCGAGTGCCGCTCTGGCGGAGGCCGGTCTGAGCGCCAACACCAGGGCCATGGCGACCATGCATGAATACGCCGACCTCAGGCCCCTGGACGAGTATCTCCAACGCAGGACCCCGGGCCCGTCTCGTACCGGTACCTTCCGTGCAGGGAGTCATTCATGAAGACCCTGTGGACGGAGCAGGGCAGAGCGGATGCCGCACGGGCCCACCGCTATATCCTGAAGCCCGAAGACACCCTGCTGCTGGCCATAGACGTACAGGAATGGCTCTTTGCCAAAATGGAGACCTTTTCCAGCAAGGCCTTTTGCGGAAACGTCCGTATCATGGCCAGGATATCCCGGGCATTGCATCTGCCCTCCATGGTGAGCGAGCATTTCCCCGAGAGGTTCGGCACTACCATCGGAGAGCTCGATGATCTCCTGACGGATGCACGGAAGATCACGAAACTCTCCGGGAGCTGCTGGCGGGAGGGGCAGATCCGTGCAGGAATCAAGGCGTCCGACCGGAAAACCGTTCTCGTCGTCGGCATGGAGGCACACCTGGCTGTCCTGAGGACCGTCATGGATCTCCTGCAGACCGGGTATAATCCTGTGGTAATCGCCGATGCCGTCTGCTCGCGCACGGCAGCTCTCACGGAGACGGCCCTGAACGCCATGGCCCTGGCCGGTGCCGTCGTCTATCCCGCCGAGACCGCTGCATGCATGCTCCTCGACGGGACCGACCCGGAGCTCCTCGATGAGATCATGTCCCTGTCGTACGGGGCTCTGCCTCCGTTACCGTCGACCCGGAAGGCCATGAACCGGTGATCTCTAGGGGTTCCCTCCGGCGTCCCGGTAGCAGAGCACCCGCTGGGTGACGACGTCGGCACACAGGTAGTACCGCTCTTCCCCGAGGTCCTTCACCAAGACCACATCCTCGTATTTACCCTGCTCCGGAAGGATATCCTTCAGCATGTTGGTTCCCAGGACGAGGAGCTCCCGGTTGAGGTAGGAGTTCTCGGCATCCGGAAAGAGGGCCACGTAGAAGATATCCGTCTCCACGAGATCCTGGAAGAAGTGGGTGCCGAAGGAGAGCTCCGGGGTCGCCGCCCCGCCCATGTGGCCGAGCTCCACCATGAGGCACATGTTGTTGATCTCCGCAAAGCGGACAGGGACACCAAGCGATGGTGTCGTCGTCCCCCATCTCCCCGGGCCGATGAGCAGGGTGGGCAGCTGGTCCCGGTCCACGATCTGCCGATTGATCTTCCCGATGAGCCTGGCGATATCGTATTTTTCGGACAGGGAGAGCCGGTGGTAACCATCGGGGTCCACGGATACGATGCGCCGGATAGGCTGCATGGTGCTGCTTCCCATGAAGGTCCCTTCGGTGGAAAAGAGCAGGTTCTTCCTGGGTATGTCGGTTGGGAGGCTGACCCGTTTGCCCTCGCCCTTGGTCTGGAGCGGCCGACACTGGACCAGGTTGACGGCGAAGCCGCCTTCGCCGGTGAAATTCACCGTGAACTCGATGTCCACCGGGTAGTTGTAGACTCCCTCGAGGGTCTTGAGCATCCGCTGCATGATCCCGGTCAGCGGGCTGTCGGAAAGAATCCCGTCAAAGGTGAGGATCCGCCGGTCCTGTCCCCCCGGTGTTTCCTCCCATGCCATGCCCCCGGTGTCCCGGTCGGGGTTTCCGAGGAGGTCGAGGCTGACCTTCATGCCTGCCTTCAGGGCATCCTCGGCGGGAATGGTCTCCAGGCTGTTCCGGGCGATGTCGAGCACGTCGGCCTCGTGCTGGGAATACTTCCTGGCATCCCCGATACCGCTGTAAGGTTTGACGAGAGGTGCATCCAGGGCCACGATGCGGGGGTAGTCGTTGTCCACCCGGTTCACGGCGCGGGTCCCCAGGCCCAGGACGATCCGGATCATCCCGGACCGTGCATCCATGTCCTTCTTCCAGGCAAAGGTGTTGTACGAGATGCCCACACCGGCCATGTCCGGGAAGAAATACGCACCCCGGTAAGACCCCGAAACCCTCTGGACCAGCAGGGCCATCTGCTCGTCGAGCTGGTCGAGCTTCCGCTGGATGCGGTAAGTCAGCGCGTCCTCGTTCATCATGCTCGAGTATACCCGCCTGACAAACTCCCTGAACTGGACGAACCTCTGTTCCGGGGAGCCCTGGTTGACGCAGAAGATGCTCTCGTATTTCCCGGCAAAGGCGTTCCCGAAGGCATCCTCCAGGAGGCTGCTCGACCGGACGATGATGGGCGACTGGCCGAAGTACTCGATCATGCGCCAGAACTGTTCCTCCACCTCCTCGGGGAAGGCCCCTTCGAGCATGTACTCGCGGAGCACCTGGGCCACCGTGAAGTATCCCTCTGGCGTTCTCTGCTCCATCCTGAGCTTCCACCAGCCGTTTTCCACGATGTAGGTGTAGAAGACATCGGATCCGATATAAAAGGAGTCGTGCGGCTCGAGCCATTCGTTCCAGTCAAGGGATGTGTCGCGGGAGAGGATCTTACGGGCCAGGAGCATGCCCGCCGCCTTTCCTCCTATATATCCGGAACCGATGAGGCGTGTCTTGATGTCGAGGAGGTCCTCGAGGGTGAAGTGCTTCACCGCCAGGTCGAGGATCCGCTGCTCTCGTCCGATGATGACCTCGCACAGGTGCTTGAGGAGCTGCCTCTTCTCCTCGCGCGCCCCACTGGTCTCCACGAGGCCTTCCACCGAAAGGAACAGACGGTCCCAGTAGTCCAGATTCCTCCTCGTCTCCTCGGTGTCCCTCCTGGATATGTTGCTGAAGAGCCGCCCCGTGTCGACGCTGCTGGTTATGGGGATGAACCGGTCGTCCTGGAGCAGGTGGGGGAGGAACATGGTGGGGGAGTGGCGTCCCTTCACCTTCAGGGGGTGGACGTAGATGTGGCCGTCCACGTTGTGCACGTCGATGAGGACCTGCGTGGTCTCACGGATCCTGGCCACGGTCTTGAACGAGTGGCTGTTCCTGAGAATGGCGAAATAGGCCACGGTGTTGAGCTGGAAGAGGTAGGGGCAGGCGATCCTGAAGAAGTTGCCGATCATGAGGTCCGTCGCCCAGGCGGACAGGAGGTCGGAAAGGCAGTCGAAGACGTAGAACACGTTCTCCCCCTCTTCGGTGATGAGGTGGTAGGCCTGGGTGGAGAACGTCTCGAACCCGCTGTAGGCGTCCAGGGTATGGGTGATGACGCCGGGTTCGTTCTCGATGAGCGGCCTGTGCCCGGCAAAGCGCAGGTACACGACCTTGCGTCGTTCAGAGAGCGCCCTGTGCACAAAGGGGGTTACAAAGAGCCGATAGTCGTCGATATTGTCCACCTGCAGGACCACGTTGTCGCCGGTCCGCAGGCCGTCGACCATGCGGTCGAGGCTCTCGATCCCCGAGCTTACCCGTTCCACGAACTTTCCCATGATTTTTACCATCCATGGCTTCACCGGCCATGTCAATACGAAAGGCGGTTATGCGTTGTGGGCTTAAGATTGCTCATGAACCTATGGGCATTATTATTATCAGTGACGTATCAGGCAAGACGCGGGTGATTGTCCGGTCGAACCTGCAGGATGTTACTCCATCGGAGGTCTTACTATGAAGAGCATGAAAACCCGATTCCTCCTTCTCCTGGGGCTGCTGGCCGTTCTGGTCGTCGTCAACGCCGCCCTCACGGCCGAGAGGGGCGTCCTGGGGGTGGTCATGGCCGGCGCATCCCTCCTCCTGCTCGGGGCCGTTCTTCACCGGTTCCGGGTAACCGTGTCCCGGCGCCTCGCTGCCATGGCGGCCCATATCGAAGAGCTCGCAGCCCGCACGGAAAGCTCCTGGATATCGCCGGTGAGCGTCCAGGGAGACGACGAGATCAGCGCCCTGGGCAGGTCGTTCAATCGTCTGCTGGAAAAGGTGCACAACGAGTACGCCTCCCTCGAAGGACATATCGCCCAGCGCACGGCCGAGCTGCAGCACGCCAATGAGAGGCTGTATGCGGAGCTGGACCATCGCAGGAAGTCCGAGGATGCGCTGCGTGAGAGCGACAGGACATATCGTCTGCTCATCGACAATGCAACGGATATGATCACACGGCATCTGCCGGACAGTACGATCATCTATACCACCCCTGCGTGTGAGCGCATGCTCGGATACAAACCAGAAGACATGGTCGGCCATCCGGCCGGGGATTTCGTGGCACCCGGCGACATGGACGGCATCTGGGAAGCCATACAGGACTCGCAGAGGAGGGGGGATGACCGATACCGTGCCGAGTTCCGCATGATAAGACACGATGGTTCCGTCCTCTGGGTCGAGACCCAGGGCAGGTTCATCTTCGATGCACAAGGCAGCGTGACGGAGATTCACAGTGTGGTCCGGGACATTTCCGAGCGCAAGAAGGCCGAGGAAGCCCTGCGCACATCGGAGTCGTTCCTCGGCAGCATCATCGATCAGAGTCCCTTCCCCATGTGGATCTCAGACGAGAAGGGCATACTCCTGCGGATCAATAATGCGTGCAGGGACATGCTGCACCTCTCGGACGATGAGGTCATAGGAAGATATAACATCCTTGAAGACAATATCGTGGAGGAGCAGGGGTTCCTTCCCCTGGTGAAGCGGGTGTTCGAGGAAGGGGATACGGTACGGTTCGAGATCAGGTACGACAGCTCCCAGCTTAGAAGTCTTGCCGTGCAGCGTAGCGCCTCTGTGATTCTTGATGTCACCGTGTTCCCCATCAGGGATGCGCAGGGGAGGATCACCAATGCAGTCGTTCAGCACCGGGACATCACCGGGCTGAAACAGGCTGAAGAGGCCCTGAAGGCCTCCGAGGAGAAGTTTTCCAAGGTGTTCAGGGCGAGCCCGGTGGCCATCACCGTCACAGGGCTGAACGACGGCCTCCTCATCGATGTCAATGAGGCGTTTGAGACACTGCTCGGGTACACGAAGGAAGAAGTCATCGGTCACACGGCGGGTGAGCTGAAGATCTGGGCCGATCCGAAGGATCGAGAGTGCCTGATCCAGAAGCTTGCGGGGGGAGAGACCGTAAACGATCAGGAGGCGCGCTTCCGTACCAAGGACGGCAGGGTGGTCATCACCCGCTATTCCGCCGAGGTTGTGGAGATCGGCGGGGAGACATGCCTGTTGTCCCTCTTCGTGGACATAACCGGGCGTAAGCTGACCGAGGAGAAGCTCAGGGAGAGCAACAGGCGTCTCGAAGACATCATCGAGTTCCTCCCGGATGCGACCTTCATCATCGACAAGGAAAAAAGGATCGTCGCCTGGAACCGTGCTCTGGAAGAGCTGACCGGCACAAGGGCCGAAGACATGGTGGGAAAAGGCGACTACGAGTATGCCATCCCGTTTTATCACGAGAGACGACCCATCCTCATCGACCTCGTCCTGAGACCGGACCCGGACATGGAGAACAAATACACCCTTGTCAAGCGAGAAGGAGACGTCCTCTATGCCGAGATGGATCTCGCATCCCTGAACAGATATCTCTGGGGCAAGACGAGCCCCATCTATGACGAAGCGGGGCGGATAACCGGGGCCATCGAAACCATCCATGACCTCACCAAGCGGAGGAAAACGGAAACCGCCCTCATGGAGAGCGAGGAACGGTACCGATCGCTCTTCGAGAACGCCATCGAGGGGATCTTCCAGACCAGCCTGGACGGCAGGCTCCTCATGTGCAACATCTCGCTGGCCCGCATGCTGGGGTACGACTCTCCGCAGGATGTCAGAGAGAGGGTCACCGATATCGGTGCACAGATCTATGCGGACCCCGAGGAACGCAGGGCACTGATCGGCCGGCTGCTCCGGGAAGGAAAGGTCACGGGCAGCGAGATCCTGTTCAGACGCACCGACGGGAGCCCCTTGAAGGTGATGCTGAACTTCCATCTGGCAAGGGACAGGGAGGGCAACCCCCTGCACATCGAAGGGAGCTGCATCGACATAACGGCAAGATGGATGGCTGAACAGGCCGTGAAAGAAAGCGAGAAGCGCATCCGCGAGATCATCGACAACGCCCCGTTCGGGGCCCACAGCTACCGGCTCGAGGCCGACGGCCGGTTGATCTTCACCGGAGGAAATCCGGCGGCCGACCGTATCCTGGGCCATGATCATTATTCCCTGTTCGGCAAGAGGATCGAAGAGGCGTTCCCCATGCTTGAAAAGACCGGTATTCCGGACAACTACCGGGAAGTGGCGCTCACGGGGAAGCGATGGGAGCAGGAAGTGGTCCTCTATGAGGACAAGGACATCACCGGTGCCTTCGAGGTGTTTGCCTTTCAGACGGGGCCGGGCCGCATGACCGCGTTCTTCCATGACATCACCGGGAGGAAGAAGGCCGAAAAGGCGCTGCGGGAGAGCGAGGAGCTTCTCCGGGCCACCTTCAACGCCACTGCGGACGGGATCCTGGTGGTGGACGGCAGGGGGAAGATCTCCCAGATGAACCAGCGGTTCATTGAGATGTGGCGCATCCCCCATGAATTGCAGGGATCCCGGGAGGACGAAAAGTTGCTGGCCTATGTCCTCGATCAGCTGGAGGATCCGGACGGGTTCCTGGCAAAGGTCAGGGATCTCTATCAGAGCTCCCGGGAGGACCTGGACGAGATCAGGTTCAAGGACGGCAGGGTCTTTGAGCGGTATTCCTGCCCCGTTATCATGGAGGGCAAGGAGACCGGGCGGATATGGGACTTCAGGGACATCACGGTACGCACGCATGCCCTGGATGACCTGAGGTCATCCGAGGCGAGGTATCGAAGGCTGCACAACAGCATGATGGACGCCTTCGTCAGGGTCGACCTCGATGGTAACATCGTTGAATGCAACGAGTCCTACCTGACGATGCTCGGATACGATGCCGGGGAGATCAGGGGGCTCACCTATCAAGACATAACCCCTGAGAAATGGCACACCTTCGAGTCCAAGATCATCGAGAAAGAGGTCCTAGTCAGGGGATACTCGGACATCTACGAGAAGGAGTACCGCCGCAGGGACGGAACCGTGTTCCCCGTGGAGATGCGCACGTACCTCCTGACCGACGACAAAGAAAGACCCACGGGCATGTGGGCCATCGTGCGCGACATCACGGAGCGCAAGCAGGCGGAGGAACGACTGAGGGAGGCCAACCGGAGGTTCGAGAACATCATCGAGTTCCTCCCTGACGCCACCCTCATCACGGACAGCGAAAACCGCGTCATCGCCTGGAACCGTGCCATGGAGGAGATGACCGGGATACCCAAGGGGGAGATGCTGGGAAAGGACCACTTCGAAGCCATGGTTCCCTTTTACGGCGCGGCAGGTCCGTACCTCGTGGATTTCATCGGCAGGGATGACTCTGAGATCCTTTCACGGTACAAGAATATCAGACGGAAAGGCGAGACCATCTATGCCGAGGTCTTCACCCCGGCCCTGTACATCGGAAGAGGGGCCTTCATCTGGGCCATCGCCTCGCCCCTGTACAACAGCGAGGGCAAGGTGATAGGGGCCATCGAGTCCATCAGGGACATCACCGACCGCAAGAGGGTGGAGGAGGCACTGCAGGCATGGATGCGCCGCTATGACCTCATCGTGGAGGCCTCGGGCCAGGTGGCCTACGAGTACCTCGTGCCCACTGGAGAGATCACCTGGGGAAAGAGCATCGAGAAGGTGCTCGGGTATCCACCTGACGAGTTCAAAGGCGGGTTTGCCCAGTGGAAAGAACTGCTCCATCCCGAAGACCTGCAGGCGACGCTGGATTCACTGGGGACGGCCGAGAAGGACTGCGCCTTCTGGGATGCCCAGTACCGCATGCGGCACAGGCTCGGCCACTATGTCTGGATCAGGGACCGGGGTTTCTTCCTCCCCGGGGCCGATGGAAGGGCACACAACCAGCTCGGCATGATGGAGGATATCACCGAGCAGAAGCATGCCGAGGAGGAGCTCAGGAAGAGCGAGGAGAAGTACCGCGTCATCTTCGAGGGCGCGGTGGAGGGAATCTTCCAGACCATGCCCGACGGGAGGTATGCCACGGTCAACCCCGCCTTTGCGAGGATCCTGGGCTTCGACTCCCCCGATGAGCTGATCTCGGGTACCTTTAACATCGCCAGGCAGTTCTATGTCCATCCCGAAGAGCGGACCCGGCTCGCGGGCATACTCGAGGAGAAGGGGCGTGTCGAGGGCTTCGAGGTGGAGCTGAAACGGAATGATGGGAGCGAGATCTGGGTGTCCATCAATGTCCATACCGTACAGGACCCGGATGGCAACCTCTTGTACTACGAGGGCACATGTGAAGATATCACAAAACGAAGGCAGGCGGAGGAGGCGCTCCAGGAAAGCGAAGGTATCTTTCGCGCCATGTTCAACCAGTCCTACCACCTCATGGGACTCATGAACCCCGAGGGGGTCATTCTGAAGGCCAATTCCACCGCCCTGGACCTCGCCGGGGCAAGTGAGGACGAGGTGGTCGGGAAGGCATTCTGGGACACGCCGTGGTGGAGTCACTCGCGCCATGAGCAGGAGAAGCTCAGGGACGCGATACGGAAGTCAGCGAGGGGAGAACTGGTCCGCTTTGTGACGACGCACTGCGATTCCGGTGGGAATCTGCACTATATAGACTTCTCCCTCAAGCCCGTAAAGGACGAGGAGGGCAAGGTGGTGCTGGTCATCCCCGAGGGCCGTGACATCACCGAGCGCGTGGTCATGGAAGAGGCGTTACGAGAGAGCGAAAGCCGCTATCGCCTACTCGCCGAGAATGCCAGCGACATCATCTTCACCATGGATAACGACCTGCGCTTCACCTATATCAGCCCGTCCGTGGAGCGTATCCGTGGCTACGCAGTTGAGGAGGCCATAGCTCAGAGGCCCGATGACATCCTTACCCCTGCCTCTCTGGAAGCCGCGGAGAAGGTTTTCCGGGAAGAGCTGGAGATAGAGGGACAAGAGTCTAAGGAGCTTCAGCGATCACGCACCTTGGAGCTGGAGGAGAGGTGCAAGGATGGGTCCGCGATATGGACGGAAACGACCTTCACTACATTACGGGACGAGGACGAGAGGCTTATCGGTTTTCTCGGCATCACCCGCGACATCACCGAACGCAGGAAGGCCGCCGAGGAGAGGAAGAGGCTCGAGATGCAGCTCACCCAGGCGCAGAAGATGGAGTCCATCGGGACTCTGGCAGGAGGTATAGCCCATGACTTCAACAACATCCTTGCCGCCATCATTGGTTACACCGAGCTTGCCATCGATGATATGACCGAGCCTGAAAAGGTGAAGCGCGAGCTCAGGGAGGTGCTCAAGGCGGGCGACCGCGCAAGGGACCTGGTAGGTCAGATCCTCACCTTCAGCCGCAAGACGGACATCACCTACTCGCCCCTTGCCCTGAGGACCGTGATCAAGGAGTCCCTCAAGATGCTGCGCTCAGTGATCCCCACCACCGTCGAGATCAGGCAGGACATTGCGGACTCCGGGCTGGTCCTTTCCGACCCGACCCAGATCCACCAGATCGTCATGAACCTCTGCACCAACGCCGCCCATGCCATGGACAGGACCGGCGGCGTGCTTGAGGTAGGCCTGAAAAAGGTGCACCTCGATCAGGATACTGCCAGAGATCTTGATGTGAATCCGGGTTCTTATCTGAGGCTGACCATCGCTGACACCGGACATGGCATGCCTCTGGAGGTGCTTGACCGCATCTTCGAGCCTTACTTCACCACCAAGGACCTGGGGCGGGGAACCGGGCTGGGCCTGTCGGTGGTGCACGGCATCGTGAAGAGCCATCAGGGGGCGATCGTCTGCAGGAGCGCACTGGGTGAGGGAACCACCTTCGAGGTGTATCTGCCCGAGATCGAGACCGAGATGAAGGCAGCCGCCCCGGTGAGGAGAGAACCCCTGCCCACCGGGTCCGAACGCATCCTCTTCGTGGACGACGAGCCGACCCTCACGGGCCTTGCGGAGAAGATGCTGAGCAAGCTGGGTTACCGGGTGGCCGTCAGGTCGAGCAGCGTGGAGGCCCTCGATATGTTCAGGGAAGGCCCCGACCAGTTCGATCTCGTCATCACCGACATGACCATGCCGGTCATGACCGGGGACAGGTTGGCACAGAAGATCCTCGAGATACATCCCGATATCCCCATCATCCTGTGCACCGGGTACAGCGAGCACATCACCGAGGAACGGGCGAAGGTCATCGGAATTCGGGAATTCCTCCTGAAACCCATAGAGATGGGGGAGCTGGCCAAGACCGTGAGGAAGGTGCTCGACATGGGGAAGTGAATCCGGGTGACGAAGGCCGATACCAGAGGGGGTCCTTTTCGAGTTTTAAGGATGATCGATGGGAGACAATGTGATAGCATTAATCATATCGGTATAAAAGTATTTCTGTGATGGTATTGCATGCTAATCGGCCGTCCATGGCCTGAGATCTGGCAGGCCGCTGCACAAGAGAAAACCGGGTAGAGCGAAGAGGGCGTGTATGAAGGGACAGCATCATCACCCGGAGACAAAGACACAGCGCTCCACCATGCCGGGTTTCCTATTCCTGGCGACCGGGGTGATACTGGCCTTGGTGCTGCTGGACCTCCCGGCCCTGCTTCAGGTCCCTCTCCCTGCACCGTCGTTCTCCCCGCCCCCTGCCCATGCACAGGTACGGACCCTGCGGGTCGGCATCTATCAGAACAACCCCAAGGTATTCGTGGATGATTTCGGAACACCCAAAGGCATATTTGTCGATATCATCAACGAAATAGCCCGAAGAGAAGACTGGAAGATCGATTACGTCTTTGGCACCTGGGCCGAGAATATCCGCCGTCTGGAAGGCAATGAGATCGACATGCTGGTGGATGTGTCCTATTCTCAGGAGAGGGCAGAGCGGTTTACCTTCAACAGGATATTCGTATTGGAATCCTGGCTCGAGGTGTATTCGCGTCGGGAGGCTCATATCGGATCGATCCCAGATCTGCAGTCGAAGAAGATCGCAGTGCTCGAGGGATCGGTTCAGGATAAGTATCTTCGTGACGAGATAAGGACCGCCTTTCCCATCGAATTTACCGTGCAATCCTACCCCGATTATGAAAGCAGCGCCAGGGCGGTACAGTCAGGTGAAGTGGACGCAATGGTTGCAAGCCGGTTTTTCTTTTTCTCTCCCTTGAGGTACAGGGATATCGTCCCGACACACATCATATTCCGTCCGGAAAACCTTTATCTCGCCTTTCCCCGGGACGGTGCCAAGGATGTGGTCGAAACCATTGACAGGCACCTGGTTTCGATGAAGAACGATACCGATTCCGTGTACTTTCAGTCACTGAACCACTGGCTGGACATAAAGCCTCAACCGTTGATACCGCGTTCCATCATTGCGGCACTGGCGCTGATTACCGGGCTGTTGGTCCTCATCGGGCTGTTCGCCTTGCTCCTGCGACGACAGGTTGATGTGAAGACGCGAGAGCTCACGTTGATCAATGAGAGACTGAAGGCGATGAACACGGAACTCGATCTGCTCGTCACCAAAGAGAGACAGGCCGAGAAGGAACTGCAGAAGGCCCATGACGAGCTTGAGCTGCGCATCCGGGAGCGGACCGCGGAACTGGTCTCGGCAAACGAGCGTCTTCGGGAACTCGATCGGTTGAAGTCGCAGTTCCTTGCCACCATGAGCCATGAACTGCGAACGCCGCTGAACTCCATCATCGGGTTTACCGGCATCCTCAGACAGGGGTTCGCGGGCCCGGTCAACGACGAGCAGAAGAAACAGCTGGACATGGCATATACCTCTGCGAAACATCTGCTGTCGCTCATCAATGATCTGCTCGATCTCTCCCGTATCGAGGCGGGCAAGGTGGAACTCGAGCACAAAGGATTCAACTTCGCCGACGTGGTGACCGAGGTGGTCAATGGTCTGATGCCCATGACGAACCAGAAGGGCATCAGCCTCCATGCCGAACTCCCGGGCCCCGGCATAAGCATGACGGGCGATCGGAAACGCTGTTACCAGGTGCTCCTGAACCTCGCCAACAATGCAGTGAAATTCACCGAGCAGGGCGAGATCAGGATCGATGCCGGGGCTGAGGACGGAAAGCTGAGGGTGTGTGTCGCCGACACGGGTATCGGCATCAAACCCGAAAACCTCCCCATGCTCTTCGAGGCCTTCCGCCAGGTGGACGGATCGGCCAAACGGGTTTATGAAGGGACCGGCCTGGGACTCTACCTCTGCCGGACCCTGCTCACTTTGATGGGTGGAGAGATCGAAGTCGAAAGTGAATTCGGCAGAGGGTCCCGGTTCACGTTCACCGTCCCACTCATTCTTCAAGAGGTGCGACATGAAGGCTAAGATCCTGCTGGTGGAAGATAATGAGAACAACAGGTATCTGGCGAAGTTCCTCCTCGAGCGGGAGGGATTCACCGTCGATACGGCAACCAATGGCGCCCTGGCCATCGAAATGGCCCGCAGGGAGAAACCCGATCTCATCGTGATGGACATCCAGATGCCCGAGATGGACGGGTACGAGACCGCCAGGAGGCTGAAGAGCGATCCGGATCTGCACCGTATCCCGGTGGTGGGCGTGAGTTCCTATGCCATGCCGGGTGACCGGGACAAGGCAATCAGATCAGGTTTCGCGGGGTATATCGAAAAGCCCGTCAACCCGGAGACCTTCGGCCGGGACATCGTAAGCTTCCTGGGCGACAGGGGAGACCCTTCATGAAAATTCTCAGCGTGGACGACAATGCCGCGAACCTCTATCTAATGGAGAGCATGCTGCGGGGCTCCGGGTATGAGGTCGTATCGGTACACAACGGCGTGGAGGCGCTGCAGGAACTGGAGAGGCAGCCCTTCGACCTCATCATCTCGGATATTCTCATGCCGCAGATGGACGGATTCCAGCTCTGCCATGAGGTCAAGAACCGCGAAGCCTTGAGGAACATCCCTTTCATCTTCTACACTGCCACGTACACGGACAAGAAGGATGAGGACTTTGCCCTGAGCCTCGGCGCCTCGCGTTTCATCGTCAAACCCGCAGAGCCGGAAAAGTTCATGGAAACGATAGCCGCGGTTCTCGATGAACATGCCAGGGGTGTTCTCCGGATTCCCGAGCCTGCATCAAGCGGTGAGGTATACCTCAAGGCCTACAACGAGAGCCTGATCCACAAGCTCGAACAGAAGCTCGAACAGCTCGAGGAAGTGAACAGGAAGCTGCAGGCAGCGCTCAGAGAGAAGGATCGGGAGATCGACCTGAGGCAGCGCTCCGAGGATGCGCTCCGGGTCTCCGAAGCCAGGTACCGGCAGTTGTACGACAGCATGATGGACGGTTTCGTCGGCACCGACATGGACGGCAGTATCCGGGAGTACAACGAGGCCTATCTGCGGATGCTGGATTGTGTGCCGGCTGACGTAGAGGGGCTGAGGTATATGGATCTGACCCCTGAACGGTGGCATGGCTTCGAAGCGGAAATCATTGAGAAACAGGTTGTCTCCAGGGGATATTCAGACATCTATGAAAAGGAATACCAAAGGAAGGACGGCACGGTATTCCCGGTGGAACTCCGGAGCTATCTCATCAGGGATGATGGGGGAAACCCGGTTGGGCTGTGGGCCATCGTAAGGGACATCACGGAACGCAAGCGTGCCGAGGAGGAAAGGAAGAGACTCGAGGCCCAGCTCACCCAGGCGCAGAAGATGGAGTCCATCGGGACCCTGGCCGGCGGCATTGCCCACGACTTCAACAACATCCTTTCCTTCATCATCGGGTATACCGAACTTGCCCTGGATGATGACTCCGTCCCGGACAAGGTGAGGGACGATCTGAAGGGGATCCTCAGGGCGGGGGATCGGGCCAAGGAGCTGGTGAGTCAGATCCTCACCTTCTGCCGGAAAACGGACAACTCGTATTCTCCACTGGCCATCGGCACCGTCGTCAAGGAATCCCTCAAGATGCTCCGCTCGGCCATACCCAGCACCATCGAGATCCGTCAGGACATCATGGACCTGGGCCTGGTCCTGACCGACCTTACCCAGATCCATCAGATCATGATGAACCTCTGCACCAATGCTGCCCACGCCATGGAAGAGAACGGAGGAGTTCTGTCCGTGAGCCTGAAGAAGGTGTATGTGGACGGTGAGATGTCACGGAGAGTGCCGGAGCTCCCCATGGGTCCTTATGTGACGCTCGCGGTGAGCGATACCGGCCATGGCATGACGTCCGAGGTGCAGGAAAGGATCTTCGAGCCCTATTTCACCACCAAAGAACAGGGCCGCGGCACGGGCCTGGGTCTGTCCGTGGTGCACGGGATCGTGAAGAACCACGAAGGGGCCATCACGTGCACCAGTGAGCCCGGCAGGGGCACGACCTTCACCGTGTACCTGCCCATGGTGGATGCCGTGAAGGATATGAAGGAATCACACGATGAACGGCCTCTCCAGACAGGTACCGAACGCATCCTTGTCATCGACGATGAGCCGGATCTGGTGAATCTGGCAAGGATGATGCTGGGCAGGCTGGGTTATGAGGTCATCACAAAGACAAGCTGTGCAGAGGCCCTGGAGGTATTCGGGGACGATCCGGGTCGATTCGATCTGGTGATAACGGACATGACCATGCCGGGCTTGACCGGTGACAAGGTTGCCCAGAGGCTCATGAGCATCCGTCATGATATCCCGATCATCCTGTGCACCGGATACAGCGAGCACATGACAAAGGAGCTGGCGAGGAGCATCGGGATACGGGAATTCCTCCTGAAACCCATAGAGATGGGGGAACTGGCGAAGACCGTCAGGAAGGTGCTCGATGAGCGGTGAGAAGGGACCCCTTCACTTCGCGGCCCTTGTGGGTTATACTCGTTCCCTGCAGATCATGGAGCTGGTGCGGGAGAGCGAATGGGCACAGGGAACAGGAAGAGAATCGTCATAGCGGAAGATCACACCATCCTCAGGGAAGGCCTGAAGGCCCTTCTCTCCCAGGACTCCGGTCTCGAGATCGTCGGCGAGGCACAGGACGGTCTGGAGGCCATCCGGGTGATATCGGAACTCAAGCCCGACCTTGCCCTCATGGACCTCTCCATGCCGAAGATGAGCGGCATCGACGCGATCAGGGAGATCCGCCGGGAGTGTCCCGATATCAGGATCCTCGTGCTCACGGTGCACAAGAATGAGGAATATGTAATCGCGAGCCTCAAGGCCGGTGCCAACGGGTATCTCCTGAAGGAGTCGACGCACCAGGAACTCCTCCAGGCTGTCACCCATGTGCTGGAGGGGAAGCCTTACCTGTCTCCGGGGATATCCGATACCATCATCTCCGGGTACCTCGCGGGCAGAAGGGACGAGGTGCTTACCCCGCTGGACACGCTCAGCCAGCGCGAGAAAGAGGTTCTGAAGCTCGTGGCTGAGGGCCACAAGAACAAGGAGATCGCCGAATTCCTCTTCATCAGCGTCAAGACCGTGGAGAAGCACCGGGACAATATCATGAAAAAACTCGACCTCCACAGCACCTGGGCCCTGACGACCTTCGCCATAGAGCACGGACTTGTGGAATCCGACCGGGGGCCGTCGGACAGCGAACCCTTATGACACCCTCCAGGTGGACATGATCAGGGTTCCAACCCCCTTCACCGAGTCTATGGTGAAACATCCGCCTGAGAGGTCCGTGCGCTCCTCCATGCTCGCAATCCCCATGCCCCTGCTGCTGTTTTCACGCAGGGCCGCCTCCTGGACGTCAAACCCGAGTCCGTTGTCCGAGATGGTGAGCTCGATGCCGCTGTCTCTTTTTATGAGGGAGAGGTCCACCGTATCCGCCCGGCTGTGCTTGGCCACATTGTTGAGCGCCTCCTGGATGATCCTGAAGATGATGATCTTGAGATGTTCGGGCACGTCCTCTTCTTCCAGGGAGATGGTCCTGTTGATCGTAATCCTGGTGTAGACGGACTGGAATTCCCTGCAGAACCAGGATATGGTGGCGAGAATCCCCAGGTCGTCCAGGATGGACGGTCTGAGATCCATGGAGATCCTCCGCACCTCCTCGATGGTCGCCTGGATGACGGGGATGCTTTCCCTCAACGACGCCAGCCCTGACTCCGAGGACCCCCTTTCCATCCTGCCGATGATGTTCTCCAGATTGAACTTGATGGAGCTCAGGTACTGGCCCACGCTGTCGTGGAGTTCGTGGGAGATGCGTTTGCGCTCCTCCTCCTTGGCGGTAATGAGCTGGGAGGAGAGGATCCTCAGGTTCTTTTCGGAACGCAGGAGATTTTCCCTGCTGCGTTTACTTTCCGTGATGTCCTCCATATGGACCAGCACCATGTCGGAAGGGACGTACGAGGAGGTGAAGGCGATGTACTTCTCTTCTTCCGTGGTGAACATGCGGTAGAGGAATTCCCTCCTGATGGTGCGGGTTTGTGCGAAGGAAATGACGATGTCCTGAATGATGTCGGGCCGGTCATGGTAGACATCGCTCAGGGTCCTTCCGATGAACTGGGGGATGAGGCCCTGGGTGAAGTCTTCGGTGGCCTTGTTGTAATCCACGAGCACGAAGTCGTCCCCCGATTTCTTCCAGGTGAAGGTCGGGATCGGGATGCCCCGATACTGGGACCTGAGCATCTCCTCGCTCTGCCTGAGGGCTTCTTCAATACGGGAGCGTTCCTGGTTTTCTTTCCTGAGCTGCTCGTTGACCCTCATGAGCTCTGACGTGCGCTGCTGGACCTGTTTCTCCAGATCGTCCCGGGCCTTCTGCAGCTCGAGCTGATCCCATTTGTGCGTGGTGATGTCTTTGGCAACGACCGCGATCCCCGATACGGACCCATCGTCCTCCACATAGGGATAAAAGTTCATCACGAGGTAGTGCCTGCCCGATGTCGGATACTCCACCCATTCTTCGAACGTGGATTCCTCACCCAGAAGACACTTGTCCAGGTGTTCCTTTGCCTTTTTCTCGAAGGTTTTCCTGCCCAGGAGAAACTCAAGGGAATGCCCCACGATCTCCTGGCGGGACTTGTTGAACATCCTGAGGAAGACGTCGTTGACTGCCAGGCAGGTATAGTCCCTGTCAATGTATGCCATGGGGTCCTGAATGGCGGAGAAGATCAGGTCGTATTTGCGGAGCGCTCCCTTGGCCCTGCTGCGTCTTGCGGAGTTTTCCTCAAAGTCCCTGATCTTCTGCTCGAGTTCTTCATAAGTCGGCTTTCTGTCCATTGGGTCTCCTCCAACGGCATGGTCCAGTTCCCTGATCAGTGCCTGCAGCTCCTTCCCGGGCGATGCCGGATGAGCCCTCCCGCTCACGGGACGGGAATGGCGATCCCGGGCAGGGACTCAATTACGCGAATCTGAGGGATTGGAAAAGGGGAAATACATGGTCCCGTAGTCCACAATACGGTGTTCACCCTATTCATGGATTTCTGAAATGTCCGTATTGTCATGAAAGAAGCAGGCACAGGCATAAGACGCGAAGGAACAGGAGAAACCCTTGAAGGGTGTGAAGAAAGGAAGGTGCCCGATGAACGATTTCACGAAAAAGAAGTATCTCCAGAAGTATCGCACACCCGAACAGGTGGCGCGGATGGTCAAGTCCGGTGACAGGATCTTCTTCGGCGAATTTGTGCTCAGCCCGGATGCTCTTGACGAGGCACTGGCGCGCCGTGCCCATCAGCTTTCAGACGTCATCGTCGAGGGCGTCTGCGTCACCAAGGTGCCCAAGTTCATAGAGGCCGACCCGCGCAGGGAACACTTCATCCTGAATGACTGGCACATGTCCGGTGTGGGCAGGAAGCTGTACCAGCAGGGACTGTGCAACTATGTCCCCTTCACCTACCACCAGGGGCCGCGGGTCGTGCGGAAGTACAAGGACTATGATTTCGTCTTTGTATCCGCAGGGCCCATGGACAGCCAGGGGTACTTCAATTTCGGCCTGTGCAACTCCATCACCTCGGCGGCCATCACCAAGGGAAAGAAGGTGGTCGTGGAGGTCAACGAATCGCTGCCCCACTGCCTCGGCGGAAACCAGGAATCAGTCCACATATCCCGAGTGGACTACGTCGTGGAAGGAAAGAACCAGCCATTGGTCGAGATAAAGCCCGCAGTGCCCACCGAGACCGATGTGCAGATCGCCCGGCACATCATGAAGGAGATCGAAGACGGGGCGTGCCTCCAGCTGGGTATCGGCGGACTGCCCAATGTCATCGGCTCCATGGTCGCCGAGTCCGACCTCAAGGACCTGGGGATACACACGGAGATGCTCGTGGACTCCATGGTGGATCTCTACAATGAAGGGAAGGTCACGGGGAACTGCAAGACCATCGACCGGTTCAAGATGGTCTATACCTTCGCCATGGGGACGAACAAGCTCTACGAGTTCCTCCACAACAACCCGGCCTGCGCCTCGTACCCGGTGAATTACACCAACGATCCGAGGATCATTGCCGTGAACAGCAAGGTGGTGGCCATCAACAATGCCATCGAGGTGGATCTCTTCGGCCAGGTCTGCTCGGAGTCCGTCGGCACGACGCACATCTCGGGCACGGGCGGCCAGTTCGACTTCATCTTCGGGGCGTTCAACTCGCGCGGGGGCAAGGGGATCATCGGCATATCGTCGACCTTCAGCGACAAGGACGGGAACCTCCATTCCCGCATCGTGCCAACCCTGAGGCCGGGGTCCATCGTGACGGTGCCGCGGTCCATCGTGCAGTACGTGGCAACGGAATTCGGCATCGTGCAGCTCAAGGGCAAGTCGACGTGGGAACGTGCCGAGGCGCTCGTCAGCATCGCCCACCCCAGGTTCAGAGATGAGCTCGCCGACCAGGCCCGGGACATGAGGATCTGGCTCGACAGGAACCAGCAGGACTTCGACAACGTCGTGGTCCTTCCCTGAGGCTTTCTGCCGGACGTGATGGGGATGAACGTATTCACCGCGATCACCGGGGAGGAAGAATGCCGGGGCATTCAATGGTGATGGAGAAGATACAGGGCATGTGTTTCGGACCGCAGAAAGGGAGAACGATGCATACGGCAAGGTCGGCCACGTACGTAGTATGCGTATGGGGAATACATGGTTTCTCCCTGTGTAATAAGGTGCCCACCGGATTCATGGGCCGAGAACGTTTCTGTATGATCTGAGCAGGGAAGAGAAATACGTATGAAGGAAAAGGAGAAGATCATGAGAGACGTCGTCATCGTATCAGCATGCCGAACGGCCGTCGGGACCTTCGGAGGATCGCTCAAGGACCTCCACGTGGTGAATCTCGCAACCGCAGTCATGAAGGAGGCCATCAAACGGGCCGGCATCGAACCGGCGATCATCGACGATGTGCGCTTCGGGAACATGTATGAGCACCACACGTCCATGAACCTGGCCAGGGTGGCATCCATCCAGGCCGGCATCCCGTATTCGTCCAACGCCGTCACCATCAACAGGGTCTGCGTCTCCGGCATGGAGGCGGCCGTCTCGGGCATGGCCATGATCCAGGCAGGCCTGGCCGACGTCATACTGGCGGGCGGGGCCGAACACATGTCGGGAGTCGCCTACGCCGTACCCGGCGCACGGTGGGGATGCCGCCTCCAGAACAGCGCACTGGACGACATGCTCATGGAAGGTCTCATGTGCGGGTCGAGGTTCAACCCCTGTCCTTCTGAAGGACCGCTCGCCGGGGCATCACCCTTCGATCTGTACAAGGGCAAGCCGTACATCATGGGGCACACGGCCGAATTCGTCGCCCAGAAGTACGGCATCAGCCGCGAGGAGATGGACGAGGTGGCGCTCAGAAGCCACAACAACGTGGAGCGGGCCACCTTGGACGGATCGTTCGCAGAAGAGATCGTGCCCGTGGAGGTCCCCCAGAAGAAGGGCAAGCCTCCGAAGATATTCGACAGAGACGAGCATTACCGGCCGGGGCTCACCATGGAGGCACTGACCCAGCTTCCCCCCGCCTTCATCCCCAAGGTCGGGAAGGTGACCGCGGGCAATGCCTCGGGGCTCAACGACGGCGCCAGCGCCATGATCATCATGTCCGCGCAGAGGGCAAAGGATCTCGGGCTCAAACCCCTGGCACGGATCCTCGGTGTGGGGTACGGCGGCTGTGATCCCACCATCATGGGAATCAGCCCTGTTCCCGCCATCAGGTGCCTCATGAAGCGGACCAAGATCAGACTCGAGGACTTCGAGCTCGTCGAATTGAACGAGGCCTTTGCCGCACAGTACCTGGGGTGCGAGAAGGAACTGGGACTCAACCGTGAGATCTGCAACGTGAACGGGTCCGGCATCGGCATCGGGCATCCCATCGGTGCCACGGGAAACCGGATCATGGTGACCCTCATCCATGCCATGAAGAAGCAGGGCAAGACCCTGGGCCTGGCATCGTTGTGCGGCGGGGGCGGGGTGTCCATGGCGACGGCCATAGAGATGTTCTAGATCGAAGGGAGCGCAGCAGCTCTCTGATAAGACAGACAAATACCAACCTGGAAGGAGATAGCCATGGATTACGAACTGAACGAAGAAATGAGAATGCTCTCCGAGATGGCCTACAAATTCGCCATGAACGAGATCGCCCCGGTCGCGGAGAAGGCCGACCACGACGAGGTATATATGTCGGATGTCCGCAAGAAGGCCGGGGCCAACGGGCTCATCGGCTGCTGGATCGAAGAGCAGTACGGCGGGGCCGGCGTGGGCTTCCTGGGCAACTCCATCATCACCGAGCAGCTCTCCCGGGCGTGCGTGGGCTTTGCCCTGTCGCTGACCGCGGCGACCTTCGGTGCGGAGAACGTACACTTCTACGGCACCCATGAGCAGAAGCTGAAATACTTCCCCGCGGTCTGCGCAGGCGATGCAGCGGTGGCGGGCGCCTACACCGAGCCCAATGCCGGCACCGACGTGGCGGGGTACAAGACCAGGGCCGTGGAAGACGGTGACTCCTTCGTGATCAACGGCAACAAGATGTTCATTACCAACGGGTCCGTGTGCGACTGGATGGTGGTGCAGGCCATTACGGACCCGCAGGAAAAGGTGCACAAGAGCTTCAGCCAGTTCATCGTGGAGGCGAACACCCCCGGCATCACCCGGACCAAGCTCCACGGCAAGCTCGGCATCCGCACCAGCGACACGGCGGAGATCGCCTTCGAGGACGTGCGCGTGCCCAAGGAGAACCTCGTGGGAACGCGGGGTAACGGCTTCTACCAGCTCATGCACTTCTTCAACACCACGAGGGTCATGATCGCAGCCCAGGGCCTGGGCCTCTGCGAGGCATGCCTCGAGGAGTCCGTCAAGTACTCCAAGGAGCGGAACGTATTCGGCAAACCGCTGGGATCCTACCAGATCACCATGCAGAAGCTCACCGAGATGGCCATCCGGGTAGAGGCCCTGAAGAATATGGTCTACAAGGCCTCCTGGCTGCTCGACATCGGCAAGCCCGATTACCACCTTGCCGCCATGGCGAAGTACTTCGGCGGGCAGTCCGCGGTGTTCTGCGCCAACGCGGCTGTGGAGATCCACGGCGGTTACGGCTACATGGAAGAGTACAAGGTCTCCAAGTGGTACCGCGATGCCAAGATCCTCGAACTCTATGAAGGCACGAAAGAGGCTGAGATCATGACGCTGGGCAAGGCGCTCCTGGCGAAATAACAAGCTCAGCGAAGAAGTTTCTTAAACAAGGACATAGTAGCCAAGGTATATCAAGACACCCCCCCGTCTTATATACCGAGCCTCCTGAGGGATGAGGACCACACTCATCCCTCATTTTTTTGAGCGAGGCAATGCAGAACCGGCAGACAGGTGAGGGAATACAGTGCACCGCAGAGGAAGCAGCCAATGAACAGGACGAAGAAGGACGGAACAAAGATCATAGGACTCTATGAGCACGACCAGTGCAGGACCAGGTTCTACATTGAACTCAATGAAGAGATGATGTTCCTCTACAAAGGGAGCTGTCCGAAGTGCCACCGGCATGTTGAGCTCCTCCCCGACAGACTGTACAGGTCGACCGACAAGGCAAGGCGGGAGTACATCCAGCAGGCCCGTTTCGAGAGCGATCCGGTCTACTGGAGCGTCTGGGGGACGGTACAGCATTAAAAGATCCCCGGTACACCGTTCGTGTACCGGGGATCTCCTGACAACCTAAGATTTCTGGTAGTCCCAAGGGGAATCGAACCCCTGTTTACGGCGTGAGAGGCCGTTGTCCTAGGCCACTAGACGATGGGACCATAATTTTGGCTGGGGGACTAGGATTCGAACCTAGATAAACGGAGTCAGAGTCCGCTGTCTTGCCGTTGGACGATCCCCCAGCGTATTTAGCTCTTCTAACGGCAGATCAGGGGCTTGTCAAGGTGTTTTTATCCGGGCCTGAAACGGAGTGGAAGGCGCCCTGGAGCGGTTTTCGGGGGACCCTGCAAAGAAGTGCCGGACCCGCACCCGACGGGGAAAGTCCCGGGCGTACTTGACACAACCCGCGGGCTGAAAACCGCATCCTGCCGGCACGGACATGCAAAGGCCTTGTCTTGCCGTCGGCCGGGTGGTATTTCTGGGTTCATGACCATCAAGGACGAGAAACTCTACATCGTGATGGTGGGCCTGCCGTCCCAGGGCAAGTCCACCATTGCGTACCGGCTGCAGGACATCTTCAAGAAGAACGACATACCCACCATGATCTACAACAACGGCGAGCTCCGCAGGAAATACGCGCCGACCGAGACGTGGATGTCCCAGTTCTACAACCCCCACAACACCGAGGCGGTGGAGCTGAGAAAACAGTTCGCCCTCATGAACATCCAGAGGGCCAGGAAATACCTGAGGAACAAGGGTCAGGTGGCCATCCTCGACGCCACGAACGTGAGCAGATCCCGGCGCGAGCTCATCGAGGAACACCTCCAGGACCACCCGGTGCTCTACGTCGAGTGCATCAACAACGACGAGGACATCGTTGACCTGAGCATCCGGCACAAGGTGCGCGGGCTGGAGTTCGCATCCATGAGCCCGGAGATGGCGGTTCTGGAGTTCAAGAAGAGGATCGACTACTACCGCATGATCTACAGCCCTCTCCATGTGGAGCGGAACTATATCCTCATGGATTCCCTGCACAACCGCATCATCGACGAGCAGATCGAAGACCAGCTCCCCCTGTATTCGCGCATCAGGGACTGCCTGGTCACGGATGTGGTGAAGAGCCTCTTCCTCATCCGCCACACCGAGAGCATGTTCAACATCGAGGACCGCATCGGCGGAGACCCGGACCTCACCCCCCGGGGGAGGGCGCAGGCCGAGGCCCTGGGGAGGTTCTTCCAGAAGAAGAGGATCTCCTTCATCTTCACCAGCGAGAAGAAGCGGACCGTCCAGACCGCCGAGCCCATCAAGGCCCTGCAGCACGACTGCACCATCGTGCAGATCAAGGAGTTCAACGAGATCGATGCCGGCATCTGCGAGGGCCTGACCTATGACGAGATCCAGCGTCTCAAGCCTGACATCCACTCCGCCCGCAAGGCCAACAAGTACAACTACTCGTATCCCGGCGGGGAGGGGTACGCCAGCATGAAGGAGCGGATCAAGATCGGCATCAAGAAGGCCTTCTTCCTGAATCAGCGGCCCGACAACATCATGATCATCGGGCACCGGGCGGTCAACCGCATGATCCTTTCGCACTTCCTCTACAGGCGGGAGGAGGACGTTCCCTACATCTACGTGCCCCAGGACAAGTTCTACCACATCGTGGCCACCCAGGACCGGAAGGTGTTCGAGCTGAACAGGTACGAGTAGGTCAGGGTGTCCTGTCCATGGAATCGATGGACTTGATCATGGTGGCGGCGGTCTCGAAGTTCGGGTTTATCCTGAGCGCCTGGATGAAGCATTCCTTCGCCTGGGCGATCTGCGCCATCTCGAGATAGGCCCTGCCCATGTTGAAGTGGATGTTTTCATCCTCGGGATCGATCTTGACCGCCTTCTGGTAGACCTTCACCGCATCCGCATGGCGGTTCTGCCGCCGGTAGATGATCCCCAGGCTGTTGTAGACGTTCGTGGTGTTGGGGTTCAGCGCGATGATCTCGTTGAAGATGCCCTCGGCCTTCTCGTGCATGTCGCGTTCCAGGAAGATCTCGCCGGCCATGTTGAGGTACTTCTCGGCCATCTCGTTGTTTCCCATCTTGACATACACCTCGGCCATGGCCTGGTAGGCCTTGGCGAAGAGCTGGTTGATCTGGGTGGCCTTCCGGAAGGCGGCCAGGGCCTCGTCGTATTCGCCGCGGGCCGTCTTGATGTAGCCGATATTGTAGTAGACCTCCGCGGACTCGAGGATTGACAGGACGCTCTCGTACTCTTTCATCGCGAGGTCGAAGAGCCCCGCCTTCATGAAGTTGTCGCCCTTCTCGAGGAAGGCTTTGGCCTTCTTGGTGGAAGGGCTCATATCGAACTCCATGATCATGCCGAGCTTTTTCTCCAGAAGCTCCACGTTCAGCGGTTCCACGAGGATCGCGTTGACGCCGGCCTCTCCGGCCTTGATGACGTCGCTCCTGAGGATCTCGGTGGTCCACAGGATGACGGGGGTGTCGGCATACTGGGCGTCCGACCGGATAACCTTGAGCAGGGCCATGCCGTTCATCTCGGGCATATCCCACTGGGCGATGACGATGCCCGGGTTGATCCGCTTCATGACCTCCCAGCCGGTGGGGCCGTCATCGGCATGGTCGACGTTGGTGTACCCTATCTGCGAGAGCATGGCAGCCAGGTTCTTGTGATAGAAGGCCCCCTGGCCGATAATGAGGATCCGGATGCCGGGTGCAATTGCCATATATCTTCCTTTTCTCAATTATATGTGTACACGGGCAAAGGTGCAAGGTGGAGCTTTCCTTCACTCGGGATCGTCCCCTGGGGCGGCATGTGCATTGATGCCCTTATCGTCGAGCATGGCCTTCTTCTTCACCTCCCGGAAGAGGCTCAATGTGGTCTTGCGGCCTGGTTCCAGGATGGCATAGGGCGTGGCTGAAAAGAAGAATCTGCCGTCTTTGATGCGCAGTGAACCCTGGCGGGCGTCGGACGGGACGATGATGTCCGTACCCATCATGATGTCGTCCATCATGCCTGCAAGTATCTCAGGGGTCTCGGGTTTGAGCATGATCCCCTCGGGCGCCTTCAGTGTGGTCTCCCGCCCCAGTATGCCTGCGATGGCCGCCCATGCCAGGATGACCCAGGCGTGCCGGTGGCTGAAGAGGTCGGCTTCCTTGAGGCTCCAGCCTGATCCGTCCCAGTCCAGGGTAACCCTGTCCATCGGATAAGAGGGCTTCGGCGGCCAGGAGAAGATGGGAAGCTCGTCGTCCTGAAGAGGTGCATAGCGTTTCCTCGTGTTGACCGCCTCGGTGAGATCCATGGAGGTCACGTCCGGCACCTGTCTCTCGCTGAGCCCCCATGCCTTCATCATCTGAGCCACGACCTCCCGGGTCGGCCCGAACCGCAAGAACAGCGCACCCATGCTCAGCCGCAGCAGGAGGAGCATATCGGCGTCGAGGTCCTCTTCGTAACGGACAAGGACCGGGAGGTAGGGGAGAAAGAACGGGTTCACCGTCCTCATGTGCAGGTGGGGATGGTAGCCCTGCTCTACGACGAGGCGGTCCACTTCCCTCTTCAGGACATGCTGGAACGGGTTCCATTCGGAAGGCGTCAGGGACCTGGCGTCCGTAATGGTTCCCGGGACCTCCCCGACGATGATTCCCATATCCGTATCGTCGTCGGGCCTGGAGAGGGGATGCCTTCCTGCCAGCACGATCCCCAGCTGCAGGACCTCCATGAGGACCAGCGGCGGAAGTGCTGACGGGAAGATGTCGACCGAGACACCCATGCCGCGTTGCCGGAAGAACGATTCCACCTCGGCGCCTTTCCTCCGCAGGGTGTCCGGGGACGCACCGGGGCTCGGGATGACGACCAGGCCGAGACCGAGGAGGTCGTCGTTCACCACGGACGGCCTGGGTACGGCAATGAGACTCTCGATGAGGACATAGTCGGGTAGCCTGGATATCGCCAGTCCGGGATTCCTGCCCAGGTGTTTCCTCAGGAGGGCATGCTGCTGGGGTGTGCAGGTGGGGTGCGAGAAGATGCCCGCCTTGTCTTTCCCCAGGCAGAAGAGGGCCGGGGTGATCAGGACGAGTTCCCGTGTTTTTTCGGAAACATAGGGCAGCCAGTGTCGGGCACGGTCGACATTCTTCTTGATGAGGCTGCGGATGGAGGCCATGCACGACCTATCGACAGAATCGATACCCGTCTCAACAGTGACCTGTGGGTGATGTTTCTTAGCCTGGACGGTATGCGGCGGCCGGTGGCCGGTCCGGGCATCAGAACCGGCAGGAGGTGCCGATGGAGAGCTGGAAGTTTTCCTGGTTCAGATCGGCGTCGATGCCTCTCAGGCGGTATCCGGTGTCGTCATAGCCGGGGGTGGCGGGATCGTCGCCGTACCAGTACTGGTCCTGGTCCCCGTCGGTGGCGATCCGCGCGTAGCGGCATGCAGAACCTATGGTCCATCGCTGGGTGACATGAAAGGTTCCGCTGAACGATGTCTGGTAGCCGGATCCGGTGGTTTCCGTAAAGGACACCCTGTTCCGCCTCAGGTGTTCGTCCTCATCGCTGCCGTAGACAAGGGGGAAGGAAGAGATCTCGAAGGTGAGGACCATGGTGTCTTCAATATGGGTCTGCAGCGCGACTCCCACCGAATAGATGTCGTATTCCACGGTATAGAACGTACTGGGGCCGCTGATCGTGCTCGACTGGTCCTGCCACGATCCGTATCCGGTCTGGCTCGTTCCGTATCCCCGATAATCGTACTCCTCGTAGCGATACCCGGCGGTGAGCCCGGCGGAGAAATACCGTGTGCGCAGCGGGAAGAGACGGCAGGCGACGGACATCACCAGGGCCTTGGAGTCCAGCCCGGTCTCCGAGTAGATATCGATCCCGTCATGGGCGGTCCTTCCCGGGAACTGGGATTCATCGAGGTAATCCAGGTCCCTCATGGGCCGTCCGCTCGAGCCCCAGGGCTCGGCGATGATGCCGAAATCCATGTCCAGGAGGTCTCCGACAGCGACGCCTGCGCTCACGGCAGGGGCCTTTACGTTGATGGGCCACCTGAGCTTGCTCACCCCCTCCTCGAAGGTCGTTCTGTTGGTGTTCTGCCCGGTCATCATGACGGCATCGACGGCGAACCTGCCGGTTATCTCCATGGCCCGGACGGGGCTGCAGGGCTGCAGGAGCAGGAAGAGCCCGAAGACCACAAGCAGCCGCGGCAGGGGCGAGCCGATGGTCTTCTCCTGTATCCGGGTCTTGTCCGTTTGGGTCGGATGGTCAGCCTGGCCGGGGGCGAGGGTCGCACATCGTAGATGGCCGAAGAGGGGATCCATTACCCGGAGAATTACCATGATCCCATTCTATTAGGCAAGGAAAATCACAGGGTAACGAGGGTGGGAAAGAACCGGAGGCCGTGGCGGGCGGCAAAGAATCCCGGTTAACCGCCGTGTTTCATCTTCCCGGCGCATATCGGGCAGCCCTGCATGGACAGCGGCTGCTCCAGGTGACACTCGGCAAGGAGGGCATCGTCCCTGAAGATGTCCAGGGTCCTTCCGTCGGCCCTGACCGTACCGCGGTGGAGCACGATGGTCCGTGAACACAGGTCCAGCACCAGGTCCAGGTCATGGGTGGCGATGATCCTCGTGTGGGTGAAGTCCTTCAGGATGGAGATGATCTGCCTGCGGCCCAGCGGGTCAAGCCCCGTGGTGGGTTCGTCCAGCACCAGTATGTCCGGCGCCATGGAGAGCACGGTGGCGATGGCGGCACGGCGCTTCTCCCCCGCGGAGAGCTTGAAGGGCGGCTTGTCCCTGAGGTGTGCGATGTCCATCCGGACCAGCGCCTCCTGGACCCTCGTCTCCACCTCGTCCCGGGGCAGTCCCAGGTTGAACGGGCCGAAGGCCACGTCGTCGAAGATGGTGGGCATGAAGAGCTGGTCGTCCGGGTCCTGGAAAATCATGCCCACCGTGCGCCTGGCCTCCCGCAGGGTCTCCTTGGTGAGCGGGTAATCCCCGATCCTCACGCTGCCGGAGGTGGGCCACAGGTAGCCGTTGAGATGCAGGAGCAGGGTCGACTTTCCGGCGCCGTTGGCGCCGACGATGGCCACCGACTCTCCGTGGGTGATACGCAGGGTGATATCGTCCAGCGCGTTCGTCCCGTCGGGATAGACATGCGACAGCCCCTTGAGCTCGACGATGTGGTGGCTCATGACAGGACTCCCATGATGAGCTGCCCGGCGATCCGGGGCAGGTTGACGAAACGCAGCGTGATGAAGACAGCGGACCACCCAAGGCCAAAGGCGATGTCGGCACTGGTGATCCTCAGAGGTCTCCTCAGGAAGAAGTCTCCCCGGTAGCCCCGGGAGAGCATGGCCATGTGGATGCGCTGGGCCCTGTTCCAGGTCCTGATGAGGAGATACCCGATGAGCGAGCCGTAGACCTTCAGGCCGCTTCCCTTCCGGCCGACGGACCGGAGGTCCCTTGCCCTGGCCATGCGCATGCCTTCCGAGGTGAGCACGAAGATGTACCGGTAGAGCATCATGAGCTGCGTGGTGAAGGTCTTGGGGACGCCGAAGCGCTCCAGGGCCATGCAGACTCCGGTGAATCCCGTCACTGCGACGAGCATGAGCGCGGCGAGGATGGTGAGAATGAAGCGGATCAGGATGGAGACGAAGGAGATCATGCCGCCGCTGACGGGCAATCCGGCGATGCTCAGGAGCGTCTCCCGGTCGTAGAGGGGGTTGAAGATGCCGATGAGCACGGCAAAGGGCAGGAGGAAGACGATCTTTCCCGCGAAGTACCGCGCCGGGATGCGGGCCAGGGGGATGATGACGGCAGGGAAGAAGAAGTAGGGAAGGAGCGCGGAGACCTCGTATTTCCCGAAAGAAACCACACAGACCGCGAAGATGAGGAAGGTGGCGAGCTTGGCCCTCGGATCGATGCGGTGGACGGGACTGTCCATGCAGGACAGGGTATCGATGTAGTTCAGGTCGTGGAAGGATCGTGCTATTTCAGCCAAGCCTGCGTTTCCTCGTACTGCAGGGGAGGGGCATGCCCCTCCCCTTTTTGCGGGGTGTAGCTATGCCCGTGAAGAGGCGTCGGTCGCGAACCTCTTCAAGGCAAGTCCGAGCACGAATGCGAGAATCAAGACCATGGCCCCGCCCACGATGCCGGACACCGAGGTGCCGAGCCGGGCGGACTGGTCACCCTCCGCCTCTTCGGATGCCTCTGCGGTGCCCTTGAACGAGTAGTCCGGCAGGAACGCGAGCTTCTCCTGCAGGGAGGCGAGCATGGAATGAATTCCGTACGTGCTCTCGAGCTCTTCCTTTCCCGATACCTTGGCCATGGACCATTCCAGGCCGTCCGGGTTTCCGGAGGCGTACCAGGAGACGACCCCCCCGGTGATGACGGCGGCAATGAGAAGCCCGGCGGCGACGGTCTTTACAGGGAATCCACCGGTCGGAGCCTTCACCGGGGAACCTTCGAGCATCTGGGGGTTTGCCTTCCAGACAAAGGAGACGACCACCGTGGTCACGATGCCCTCCACGATCCCGATGGCCAGGTGGATGGGCTGCATGAACGCCACAAAGGTGGAAAACGGCAGTTCTGTTATGCCCGAAGCCAGGGTCTCGAGCACCACCCCGAAGGCCCCCAGCTGGAGGCCCACGATGGCCGCCAGCGTGGCGCCGAGTGCGAGCCTGCCCTGGGAGACGTTGCCCCTGACGATCTTCCGGTAGATCAGGGGGTAGGCGATGAAGGCCGGGAAGAAACCGAGGTTGAAGATATTGCATCCCAGGGCCAGCAGGCCGCCGTCCGCGAAGAACAGGGCCTGGACCACCAGGACCGATGAGATCACCAGGAAGGCCGCGTGGGGGCCGAGCAGGATCGCCAGCAGCATGCCCCCTCCGAGGTGGCCGCTGGAGCCGGTGGCCGGGATGGTGAAGTTGATCATCTGGGCGGCAAAGACAAAGGCGCCGAGCACGCCCATGAGGGGGACCTTGCGCTCGTCCAGCTCTTCCTTCACCTTCTTGGAGCAATAGGCGATCCCCGCTGCGGAAACCGCCCACATGGTCCCGCCCACCGCAGGTGATATCAGTGCATCTGCCATATGCATGGTTTCGAACCTCCCCAAGGAATTATCAGATGCATGGTAACACAATGAAGATAACTGTGCTACAAAAAATTACGAAAAAGACACTCGTGCCACGATTGCCGGCGTTGAACGGAGCTGCGGGAGGGGGGTGCCTGCAATTATTCTATGGACTTGCCCGTGCTGCTCATGCTCAGGGTGCCGTGGCGCACCCCCTTGACGGACCGGAGCGCATTGGCCAGCTTCTGTACCTCGCTGGCCCTGCCCTTGACCGCGACGATCTCGAGGCAGTTGTGGTGGTCCAGGTGGATATGCTGGGAGGAGATGATGATCTCCTGGTGGTCGTGCTGGAGGTCGGTGAGCTGTCCGGTGAGCCCTCTCGTATGGTGGTCGTAGACGAAGGTGATGGCACCGGCCACCTCCTGGTCCTCCTCCCACTCCTTCTTGACGAGCTCCTGGCGGATGAGGTCACGCAACGCCTCGGAGCGGGTTGCATACCCGCTCTTCTCGATGAGCCGGTCGAACTTCTCGAGCAGGCGGCCTTCCAGCGATACCCCGAATCGTACGAGAACGGACATGGCTTCAGCCTCTGTTCTTGATCGCCTTGAGATTCAACAGGTCGATCTCGGTCATGGGCTGGTATTTCTCGATCAGATCGCCCAGTGCCTCATTGACGAGGAGGGAAAGCTCCTTGCCCGTCAGGGCCGAGAGCACGGTGAGCGCCTTTGCATAGCGTTCTTCGATGTAGTAGTTTCTCTTGATCAGCGTGCTGTTCGAACCGTCTTTCCTCGACGCCAGGGGTTTTCTTCCGCGCTCGCCCATGGTTACCTCGCAATGGGTTGTTGATGGATGAAGAACTGGAGGCGGCAACCGGATTTGAACCGGTGAATAACGGTTTTGCAGACCGTCGCCTTGCCACTTGGCTATGCCGCCTTTCCCTTTGAGCCCTCTAGGTATACCGGGGAGAACCCGGAAAAGTCAAGGGGGGAGTGGGGGGGCGGATCTGCCGCATGCCGCTTTATGGCAGAATCTTTTGCGGGGCAGGTTGGGGATGAAAAAGACGTCATGTGTACACCGCTCGTCGATGCCCTGTCTCTATGATGCAGACGATGAGCTCCCTGTCTCTCACCTCGTAGAGAATACGGTAATCCCCCACCCGTATCCGGTAGGCATTGTCGGATCCTTTCAACTTTTCCGAACCGGGCGGCCTCGGGTCTTCCTTCAATGACTCGATGGACGGGGACAGTCGTGTCTGAACGTCACGTGGGAGCTTACGGAAAGACCGAGCCGCATGGGACGTGAACGTGACGATATACGGCATTACAGGCCGAGTTCCTTCTTGAGGTCATCCCATGGGACATCTTCTCCCGGCTCGGCCTTTATCTTTCTGATCGTTTCCAGGTCGGCCCGGTCTTCTATTGCACGCAGAAGCTCATAGTCTTCCATGGAGACTATCACTGCCACGTCCTTGCCCCGGCGGTGCAAAGCAATCCTGTCGCCCCGATACACCACCTTGTTCAGGGCATCGGCCGTATCTTTTCTGAGTTCACTGGTTGAAAGACGGATCATTGTCATGCTCCTTTTGTCTTTTTTGTACATATTGTATTATATCGGGTAGGGGGTGGTATTTCAAGAGGGGTTAGGGTGTAGGTGATGGCGAGATCAGGGGATTTGATCCCCGCTTCCACCATGTGTGGTTGTGGAGCCTCGCTTCAAGGGGAGCCATGTCTTTTCAGATGTGAAAACAACACAAGGGAGGGGACAAAATGTCCCCTCCCTAATGCTTCAATGGGGTCACGTCCTTTCAGACGTGGAAACTGTTCCGTCGAGCCTGAAGGACTCTATTTTCATCCTATCGGCTACAGGGCATGCCGATTATGGTCCGGAAAGTGTAAGGCGAAGAAGAGAGTAAAAAAACCATGTGATGACACCCAGAAATTTCATGATGTTGTACCCAGAGGCGCTCAGTAGAGCATTGATGGTGTCATCGGCCTGTTCGACTTAACGTATAAATCCAAGCCATTGCGTGGGAAGCGGCGTAAGCATCATTCCGTGACAATCCGTCACGAGTTGGTTTCAATCCACGCCCCCGCGTGGGGGGCGACCTTCATCCTTTCACCCTTAATCCAAATCGAGTGTGTTTCAATCCACGCCCCCGCGTGGGGGGCGACGTCGAAGGGATGGCATGGGGCGATGTCACAGTTCGTTTCAATCCACGCCCCCGCGTGGGGGGCGACCTCCAGCGGATACGCGCAATGGGATTATGTCGTGTTTCAATC
>ERZ795048.494-NODE-494-length-41084-cov-8.108972_pt1 | contig 41084 bp, 28 predicted proteins | sample MGYA00375132_ERZ795048 | MGnify/ENA primary metagenome ERZ795048 (study PRJEB30177, sample SAMN05720225) | activated sludge metagenome | isolation source: Anaerobic digester | place: Hong Kong | collected 2014-12-17 ...
TCGCCGGATTGTCATTCCTTGCACCGTACACGATCGATGCGCTAGGATAGATAAACTTGCCAACCTCGTATTTCTGCGCAAGCTCCAGCATATGAAAAGTGCCGTATACGTTTGTCATCATCAGCTCATCGCTTGTCTTTTTCGACTTCGACGCCGACTCCCTCGCAAGATGTATCACAACATCAATTTTTCCTTCGAGTTTGAATATATCTTCTATCCGCTTTTTACGAGCGTCGCCATATACAACTCTCATGTCTTTATCTTCGTCTTCATCATTTTCGCGGATATCAATCCCCACTATCTCGACTCCCGGATATTCCTGTGTCAGCCTGTTGGCAAGCAGTTTCCCGAAATAACCCGAAGCCCCTGTAATCATAATTTTCATAATTAATTACACATCCCGTTTTTATTCATTTTTATGATGGCACATTAGCACTCTGATTATACCATATTCAGTACCATTACATGTTTCTATTTTAAATATTGATTTTATGTTTTTGCTCCGGTTGCCGGTCGGAACACCGGAAAACGCGGCATGAACGAGTTGTTCGGATCAAAAATACGTGTAACTCCACTTTTCACATGTTAAAATCAATAACATGCAAGGGAAAGGATTCTATCAGTCATGCGCAACAGAATGTTTTCGGTTTTTATTTTTGCGATCGCCCTATCTACCTCAATTACTATTGCAATTCACGCCGAAACCCGGGATACCGGATGGTCCGGCTACGCCCGCGAAAACGGTCTTTTCGAAACGGCCATAAGCAGGCTCGGATCGAGGTTCGTGATCAATCCGAGACCACAGGACGGCGAGTGGCACATATCGCCGATGGGAACATACTTCGGGCAGCCCGGGAAAATGGTGCTCGCGCTCGAAGCCGGCGGGATCATAAAATATCTTCCTTTTGCTCAACTGGAACCTCTCTGCAACAAAACCACACAGAAACTTACCCCGGCTTCCATTTCCTACACCTGCGAAGACCCGGAACTGCCCGCCGATATTACATTCACCTTTCTCTCCCCTTTCTCTCCCGGAGACGAGATGATATCCATCGGGCCCTATTTCATCATGAACATCAGCGTCTCGGCGAAAAAGAGTTTCGAGGGCAAGGTATGGATGGCTTATTCGCAACAGGAAAAGCTGAAGACCGGGCCTTTCAGTTCGGACAAACTCAGCGGTATTAGAATCGAAGGATCATGGGTCGGCCACCACGAAAAAGGCGACAGCCCGGAAGATCAAAGAAAGCCGATATACGCTTCGGACAAAAAAGCCACCATGATATGGGCCTCCGGCAAACCCTCTGCCGGATCCCTGAAATGGTTCGGCAAAACTCCCCGGGACAAGAATTTTCCGGACAGGAGCATCGGGTTCTGCTGGGATATGAAGGCCGATGCCGGAAGCACAATTGCGAGCCCGGAAATCATAATGTCCGCGTTCGTGTCAAGGTCGGTCCTTTTCATAGGCACCGCTTCGCACTATTTCAAATACAAAAATCTTTTTAAAGACGCCGAAGATGTCGCCGCGTGGGTCGCTTCCAATAAAAACGAAATCCATAAAAAGAATTCCGAATTCGAGAAAAGAATGTCAGCTGAATCGAAAAAGGTCGCGAACGACGCTTTCCTTCCGCTCACCTCGTTTGCGTTCCATAGCTGGATCATGAACTCATGGTGGACAACAGGCAAAGACGGAAAAGAATGGTTCAGTGTCTGGGAAGGAATCTGCAAAGGGCACTCCACGCTCGACGTCGCCTACAACGAGGGCCCGGCTTATCTCGAACTCTGGCCGGAACTCCTCAGGCTCCAGCTTTACGAATGGCCCGATTACAGAAGATACCCCAACATAATGCCACACGATATGGGGTTCGGAATGAGCGCCACGGCACAGGCGATGAAACACGACATGCCGATTGAAGAGAACACCAATTTCATTCTTCTGCTCGGCGCATACTGGAAAGAAACGGGAGACGAAAAAACCGTAAAAGACCTGTGGCCGGTTGTTCAAAAACTTGTCGATTATATGATAGCGGTCGATGAAGACGGCAACGGATTCGCGGACGAAGGAACAGCGAACACCATCGACAGCGGAATACCCGCCACGCAGTACGCTCCCGAACTCACTTACATAGCGGTGAAAACCCTGTCCGCTTTGAAATACGTCACGCTCATGGCGGACATCGCCGATGATCAAGCCATAAAGAAGAGAAGCGATGAATTCATCGGCAGGATAACTCACACCCTTAAAACGAGGGCATGGCTCGGTGATCATTTCGCAGTGACGCTTCATGACAAAATCGACTTCAGAGACCCCCGCGGCCATATCGAAAGAGATGAAAACGGGAAACGGATCTGGGATGGCGAAGACGATTCGCATACCGTTCTCGACGGTTTCGGCGGACCGCTCAAGGGATGGAACGCGCATTCCATTTATGCGCCGAACGGGCTTTATTATCTCATGCGATACGACATCCCTCTGCCTGTCGATTCCGAACTCCTCGGCATGTTCAAAACAGACCTCGAAAACGCAGTTGCGGCCACGCTTCAAAAATACGGGTCCACGCACACAGACGCCGAATCCACTCTCTGGATTTCTCAGAATATATGGCAGGACATGATTGCCGCCTATTTCGGGATCGATCTCAGAGAAAGACTGTCGCGCTACTACGACTTTGAAAAAGAAGTCAACCAGAGACCGATCTACCCGAGCCATGAAGGAGGATGTTTCACAGATACTTATCATTACGGGAGCGACAGCTTCGGGCTGGAATACTACCCGAGAGGAGCGGCACTTTTCGGTTTGCCCGGCGCGTGGGAGAATTTCGGCTCCGTGAAAACAGGTGAATAGAAACACGGCACGAGCCCATCGCCACCGGCTATTATCAAGAAGCCCTGATTCGCTTCATTTTACATTCAATTGATTTGGTATGGTTTTTCAGTTTATATTATGGTGATTTTTATTATGGGGGAGAAAAATCATGAGGAAAAAACATTTTGGGTTTTCATTACTTCTGATCATACTGGCGGGATTCTTTACGGTGTTCCTGTCCTCCTGTTCAGGGCCAAAACCTCAGATTAAAGACTTCAAGGTTTCTTTTATCCCGAAGCCATGGGAAGTAAACGTCGAGCGCAGTTATACCATGCTCGATAAAGACTGGAAATTCTTCAAGAGCTCAGTGATCAAAATAAAAGATATCGAGATGATGCTCGACGACATTGTAGATCCCAAAAATTATGTTCTCAGGGACGGCACAGTGGTTCCCTTTGGGAAAAAATGCAAAGATCCCTACATGGACACATGCGATGATTCATCATGGATCACGATGGACATTCCATTCAACTGGTTTGACCTCGGCAAAGAAATGGACGCGTTCAGAGGAAAAGTCTGGTATCGCAAAAAATTCAATGTCGATGAAAAAGATCTTTCCGGAAAAGCGATTCTGAACTTCTGGGGTGTATATTACCGCGCCTGGGTGTACCTGAACGGAGAAAGAATAGGCTTCCATGAAGGCGGTTACACACCTTTCTCGTTCGACATCACGGACAAGCTGAAACAGGGGGATAACCTACTGGCCGTTCGCGTAAGCAATGAGCTCGGCATGCAGGATATACCTATCGGAGACTGGTGGAACTACGGAGGAATTCATAGAGAGGTCTTCATTGAGTACTCCGATAAAACGTCGATATCCGACCTGCATATAAAACCTTCACTCTCGGATGATTTGTTGAACGGGAAAGTCGATTTCGAGATAAAAATTGACGGCGAAAACGCGGATAAAGCAGGATTTTTCATTTACAAACTGAACGGCGAAGATAAAGAGCTGATCGACTCGGTATTCACTGAAATTAAACCCGGCGAAAATATCATTACCGGATGGGAGACGGAAAATCCGGCCCTCTGGTCGCCCGAAACACCCGAGCTTTACTATGCAAAAGCGGTCCTCTTCAAAAACGGAAAAGTCATCGACGGGCTTGGTGACATGTTCGGATTCAGGAAATTCGAAGTGAGGGGACTGGCTTTATACCTGAACAACAAGAAGGTGTTCTTCAGAGGTGTTAACAGGCACGATGAGCATTTTCACGGCGAATTCCCGGACGCAGGCCGAGTCATGACCGAAGAGGAAAGAATTTCCGACTTCGTGCAGATAAAGAACATGAACGCAAATTCGATGCGAACGGCTCATTATCCTAATCATCCTTACAATTACTACATCACGGACAGGCTGGGAATTATGGCAATCGAGGAAGGCGGCCCCGTGTTCCTGCAAACACTGAACGACGATGATCTGATTAAAAAACTGCTTGTTCAGCAAACAGAGATGTATGACAGGGACAAGAACCATGCCTCGATAGTAATGTGGTCTATAGGCAACGAATTCGGCGGCGATAAATTTTTGAAATACATCAAAAAGGCTGCGGAACTGATGAGGAATTTGGATACCAGACCGATCATGTTCACGGAAACATCTTCACGGCTGACAAAAGAAGGATTCAATTACGTCGATGTGGTTGCCCGAAACGTTTACAGCGGCTGGTACAGCGGTGGACGCGCTCCGCAGGTAACCCCGAAGAATCTTAAAACTTTTATTAATGTGGAACTGAACAGCCTGTTCGAACAATACCACGGTGAATATCCCGACAAACCTGTGTTTTTAATGGAATTCGGCGGAGAAGCAGTCTGCGGTCAACATGCCTCAGACCCTGAAAATATCTTATCCCGCGGGGATGAGGAACACCAGGAAACCATTTACAAATATAACTTCAGAGTTCTGCTGAGCAAAAAGTACGTAGCCGGTTCATTCCCCTGGATAATTGCCGATTTCAAAACAAAAGGAAGCGGTGGAACCTGCCAGTTCACAAAGCACCTCAACCGCAAAGGGCTGCAATGCACGGACCACAAAACCAATAAACGCGCATACAACCTTGTGAAGAAAATCTATTCTGACATCAGGGAAAAAGAATTGGCCGGAGAATAATTTTTTCGGCGCATATTTGTTTCTTATCAGTTGCTAACAAACCGGGTCCGGAAACGGGTCCGGTTTTTTCATCACCGGAACAATTCATGAGCGATTTCCCTGTGCGAGTCGCGCAGCAGCCCGGAGAAAGATTTGCCCATGCACATGCCTTCTTCGTAATGCGATTCGTCCCATTCGCGCGGAGAAACAATATATCCCGCGCAATCGTTCGTGAGACTCAAAAAAAACTTGAACGGCCCCGGTAAAAACTTCTCGACATCTTCCTTCAGCGCGGGAAGCGCCTCCCCGGGGAAAGTCACGATCTGCGCCGGACCCAGATCAACCATAGACACTACTGTCTGTGTCATGCTTCCGTTCATTTTCCTTTTTATCATGCCTATTTTTATCAATTGAAGCAATATCGGATTTTCAACCTCAGCCGTAATTGTCTTCGAGACAATCCTCAGATTGACCGGTCTCTCCGATGCGTTTTCGAGCAATCTCATAACTTCCTCAGCAACATTCTTCCCGTGCTCCTCGGCCATCTCGAAAGTCCCGCCCCGCCTTTCATACAAATCATCATGAAGAGCATATTTTTTCGGAGGATTGGCATTGCCGATATCCCTGCTGAAATACATGGCGGTTCCCCCTCTTCTGTCCTGAAGTTCTTTTCTCAGATAATATGGATAGTCAGCCGTAATCTTTAAATTGTCACCTCCCAGAATCACGGGATGACAGGCAAAATTCACAAGTGTCGCGATCACATCCCCGGCACCATTTCTAAATTCCATAACCGCGAGTTCCCTGTCCGGATCGACATCCGGGTTCCGCCTGTTCATATTGAGGCCGTCAACTTTTCCCGAGGCAAACCATGCCGTCGCGCCGGCTTCCGAATCAACCGCTTTCTTAACGCAATCAACAATATCGTAAGCAATCTTTTTCTTGTACGACTTTTTCACGCCTCCCCATATCCCGGCCACATCCGGAGCGGAATGCGTATGAATCGTATGAATAAGAACATTTTCAGCCGGAATACCGGTTTTTTCAGCTATCATACCGGCAATTCTCCGGGAATCCGGGTAAAACATACCCACGAAATCCAGAGTGACTACAGCAACACGGACATCGCCCTGTCGCAGCACTACAGCCCTCGCCGTCAGCGGGTCGTGAATCCCATCCGATTTTCTCATTTCATACCCACCGAGATACCATCCTACGGGTTCCTCCGGAGAAATATCAACAACAGCCGAGCCTATCTTTAAAACTTCACATTCGGCCTCCATGGATACGAAAAAACAAACTGTAAGAAATAAGAGAAAAAATACCTTTCCAATGCTTCTGGCAGATGGCATGCTATCACTCCACTGATTTTATTTTTAAAAAGTCTAAGGATAAATTATAACACAAGAATTCAAACTCAGAAAAAAAGGCTGTTCATCACAAAATAACGAACAAACCGGACACATTCCCGAAGCTTAAATAAACCTGTTAACAAAGGCTTTTTCACGCCACGCCCCGCCGTCTGATAATATCCTTGCAAAACACGCTGAAAAAAATAAAAGTTTTTAAAATATTTTTGAAAAATAGTGGAAAAACGAGAAGAAAAAAAGAAAATAGTAAGCTTCAGAAGTATTTGTGAAATTCACCACTTATTGGAGCTATTTGGTCAAAACCCGCCGAAATCGGGAGCAAAAAGTAATATATCATAATATATATTCCCTATTTATTGCGATATAGCTCTTTTTTAACCAATAAAAAGCTAATAGCATGATTATTCAGTACTTTTTCTCCCGTTTTCTTCTCAAAACTGATATTTCTTATGTTTTATTTTGAAAATATTTGCTTAACAGTTACTTTGTGACAGTTGAAAAACCATATGTTATTCTATATAACCTATAAGGCGAATTGGTATTGATGTTATTATATATTTTATATAAGGTTGGACACTCTGATGAAGGCACAAAATATCAGTCAACTACTAAAAACCAGAGTGATATTTGAAAACGAGCTTGAAAGCGAAATCGATTTCAATACGGTTTGCGCATGCGATATGATGAGCGATTTGCTTTCTATAATGAGCTGCAACGCAAATATAAAAGAACACTTTGTCCTTCTTACCGGGCTTACAAACCCGCAGGTAATCAGAACATCGGAAATGGTGGATATAAAACTGATTATTTTTGTCAGGGGAAAAACACCGTCAAACGAGACTGTTGAACTGGCAAAAAGCTGCGGGATATCTCTGATGACGACCCCATACTCACTTTACAGGAGTTGTGGCGTTCTTTACAGAGAGAACCTTGAAGATATTTGCCACCAAAAGGATTCTGCTTGAATGACAGACGAGGGAATAAAACTTGAATTCAACGTCGTTGGAGGAAACTTCAGCGATGCCGGCGAGGCAGCCAGCAAGATCAAGAATATTCTCAAACAACTCGGGATCAAATATGAAATAATAAAAAGAGTGGCTATCGCAAGCTACGAAGCCGAGATGAACATTGTTGCGTATGCAGTAAACGGGGTTATTAAAGCTGATATCGGAACTGATGAAATAGCTGTTACCGCTACAGACAACGGGCCGGGGATACCCGACATTGAACAGGCTATGCGGGAAGGTTTTTCAACAGCGCCGCCGGAGGTAAGAGAGATGGGGTTCGGCGCGGGAATGGGTTTGCCGAACATCAAAAAATCATCTGATTGGATGAATTTGAACACAGTGCTGAACGAAGGCACAAAACTCGAATTCAGGATAAAGCTTAAATAACATGAAAAGCGAAAAATACTTCCATTCCGTAAGGCTTCTCGAAGACAAGTGCAAAGGATGCACTCATTGCATTAGAACATGCCCGACACAGGCTATACGAGTGCGAAACGGCAAAGCAAGAATAATGGAAGAGCGATGTATTGACTGCGGCGAGTGCATAAGAACATGCCCCAACAACGCGAAGATAGCCGTTACGGATCCGCTTGAGGTTATCAAAGAATATAAACACACGATAGCTATTCCCGCTCCATCTTTTGCAGGTCAATTCTCCAAAAAATATTCTCTCGGCAAGGTTCTGTCGGGATTTTTAAAAATGGGGTTCGACGAAGTTGTGGAAGTCGGGCTGGGAGCAGATCTTCTGTCGAAAGCCATAACCGAGCATTTCGGTAAACATCTCGACGAGCTCAAAAAACCTGTTATTTCTTCAGCCTGCCCCGCGGTCGTGAGACTTATACAGGTGAAATACCCGGGGCTCGTGCAAAACATTCTACCTATGCAATCGCCAATGGAAGTGGCCGCAAGATATGCAAGAGAACACGCAATCAAAAAAACCGGGTTCAAGAACGAAGAAATAGGTGTTTTCTTTATTTCGCCATGCCCTGCCAAGGTAACAGCCGTCAAACAGCCATCCGGTGTTGACCGTTCCTATGTCAACGGAGTAATCGCAATAAAAGACATGGTCAACTTCATCAAGTTGAATTTTCAGGAAATCAACGAGCTGGATTCTATCCAGAAAGCCAACAGCGGCGGCATCTCATGGGGACGCAGAGGTGGAGAAGCCGCAACAATAGATATTTCAAAAAAGCTGGCCGTGGATGGAATTCACCATGTGTCTAAAGTACTTGAGAAAGTAGAAGAAGGCGGACTTCGAAACACGAATTTCATAGAAGCCCAGGCATGTGTTGGCGGATGCGTGGGTGGTGTCCTGATGGTAGAAGACCCGTTCATGGCGGGGCTCAAGCTGGACATCGTTTCAGAAGAGATCGGCGAGCGCAACCAGGAATTCGTGAATACCGCGTATAAAAATACTGAAACGGATTACTATTTTCTAAACGAAAAGATCGAGCCAAGGCCCATAACAAGGCTGGATCCGAATGTTAAAGAAGCGATGAGGAAACTCAAGGATATAGAAGAGATTGACAAACAGCTTCCGGGAATCGACTGCGGAGCATGCGGATGTCCAACATGCAGAGCTTTTGCGGAAGACGTTGTAGCCGGACTGATAACACCTTTGGACTGCCAGTTCATCCTCAGGAAAGATGTGGGAAGCCTTGCAGAGAAGATTTTCGACCTCGCTAAAAAACTTCCTCATACATTAAGAGAAAGGGGTGGTTCTAATGAAACTGACTGAACTGATAGAAGGACTGGAATTAGAGGTAATCTCTTCGCCGGTGAATGATCAGATTTTAGTGGAAAAAGGATATGTTTCGGATTTGCTGAGCGATGTTATCGCGAATGCAGAAAAAGATACTATCTGGATTACCATGCAAACGCATGTCAACATAATTGCTGTCGCGGCTCTGAAAGAGCTTGGCGCGCTGATTATCGTGAACAGCCGAGAGCCCGAGCCGGACACAATAAGAATGGCGAAAGAAAAAGGCGTCTGTGTGCTGGGAACAAATATGACAGCTTTTGAAACTGCCGGTAAGCTTTACGGCAAAGGGATCAAGGGCTGAAGTTACCCGGCATCTATCCAAGGAAAGGAGGCTACACCTTGATGCAAGCCAGTAAAGAAGTCGGAATAACCACAGACGAAGCTTCTGAATTCTCAGAAGAACAGTTTAAGGAACTCGATGCCGCTATCAAAGAGCTGAAAGACAAATCGGGTTCGGTCATCCGAGTCTTGAGTAAAGCTCAAGAGATTTTCGGCTATCTGCCGAGAGAAGTTCAATTCAAAATTGCTCAGGGACTTAACATACCGCTGAGCGAGGTGTATGGAATAACCACGTTTTATTCATTTTTCAGTATTGTGCCCCGAGGCAAACACACAATTTCAACCTGCATGGGTACTGCGTGTTATGTGAGAGGCAGCAAGGAAGTTCTCGAAGAATTAACAAAGATTCTTGGGATCGGCGTGGGAGAAACAACCCCCGACAGAGAATTTTCACTTGAATCGGTTCGTTGCATGGGAGCCTGCGCGCTCGCTCCGGTAGTAAGGATCGACGATGATGTTTACAGACAGGTCACCCCGAAAAAAGTGCATTCGATACTGAAAAAATACTCCGAGGAAGCCGGAGGTGAAGAGTAATGGGAAAGCTGAACATTGAAGATCTTCAGAAGATTAAAGACAGAGTACAGGTGACCGGGGGCATGCGCTCCAAGGAAGACAAGGACATTAAGGTTGTCGTCCACATGGGAACCTGTGGAATTGCTTCAGGCGCAAGAAAAGTCATGAGCGAACTTCTAAAGATCGTAGAAGATAAAAATCTGGATATTGAGATCGGGCAGTCCGGCTGCATTGGAATATGCGACCGCGAACCGATTGTATCTGTAATTCGCAAAAACGAACCCCAGGTGCGCTATGGCAAAGTCACCCCGGAGTCAATTGCTGAAATAGTCGAGTCACATGTGATCGGCGGAAAAGTAATCGACAAATATGTTCTTAGCCATCTGCCCGACAACAAAGCTGAGGGTGAATAATAGAAGGAGGCTTACTGATGAAGCGATACAGGTCAACCGTTCTTGTATGTGGAGGTACAGGATGCGTTGCCGCAGGGTCGTTGAAAGTTTACGAAGAATTCCTCAAGGAAATCCGTAAATTTAAACTGGAAGATGAAATTAATCTGGTAATGACCGGTTGCAACGGCATCTGCGACCAGGGTCCTGTTATAATTGTATATCCCGAAGGAACTTTCTACAGCAGGATTCAAGTCGAGAACGTCGCCCGGATTGTTGAAGAACATCTGCTTAAAGGTCGCGTCGCTAAAGAATTTCTTTACGAGCGCCCGGAAGCGGACGGAACGGTCCCGGTGTTTAACGAAATAGGGTTTTTCAGGAGTCAGCATAAGGTGACCCGCAAGAACTGCGGTGTTATCGATCCCCGCAAGATCGACGAATATATTGCAGTGGATGGATGGCAGGCACTTGCAAAAGTCCTGAAAGAAATGACCCAGGAGCAGGTTATAGAAGAAGTTAAAAATGCAGGTCTCAGAGGCCGCGGCGGCGCCGGGTTCCCGACAGGGCTCAAATGGCAGTTCTGCCGACAGGCCAAAGGAGACCAGAAGTACATAATGTGCAATGCGGACGAGGGCGACCCCGGCGCATTTATGGATCGAAGCCAGCTTGAAGGCGATCCCCAGAGCGTGCTCGAAGGAATGGCCATCGGCGCTTATGCAATCGGCGCAGACAAGGGCATTATCTATGTCCGGGCCGAGTATCCGCTCGCTATCGAGCTCCTCACCAACGCAATCGACCAGGCCAGGGAATACGGACTGCTCGGAGAAAACATTTTCGGAACAGATTTCAGTTTCGATATTGAAATAATGATGGGAGCAGGAGCTTTTGTCTGTGGCGAGGAAACCGCTCTCATGAGATCCGTGGAAGGAAAACGCGGCGAACCCCGCCCGAGACCTCCCTTCCCTGCAATTGCGGGTCTCTATGAAAAGCCAACTGTTCTGAACAATGTCGAAACCCTCGGCACCATTCCGATCATCATCAGGAACGGAGCGGACTGGTATTCATCTATCGGAACAGAGAAAAGCAAAGGAACAAAGATTTTCTCGTTGACCGGAACGATCGTCAATAACGGTCTTGTCGAGGTCGATATGGGAACGCCGATGGGCGATATCATTTATGATATCGGCGGCGGCATCCCGAACGGAAAGCAATTCAAGTCTGTTCAATGCGGCGGTCCTTCCGGCGGCTGCATTCCCAAACAGCATCTTGATACGCCCATCGACTACGATGAACTGAATGCGCTCGGCGCAATCATGGGATCGGGCGGACTCGTTGTTATGAACGAGGATACCTGCATGGTAGACACCGCAAGATTCTTCCTCGACTTCGTTCAGGATGAAAGCTGCGGCAAGTGCCCGCCCTGCAGAATCGGCACCAAGAGAATGCTGGAAATCCTTACCCGCATCACCGAAGGAAAAGGAAAAGAAGGCGACATCGAAGAACTCGAGAACCTCGGGAAGCTTATCAAGGAGACCGCTCTCTGCGGACTCGGGCAGACTGCGCCCAACCCGGTTCTGAGTACAATTCGTTTCTTCCGTGACGAGTATGAAGCTCACATCAAGGAAAAACGATGCCCGGCAGTTGTCTGCGGAAGCCTTTTCAGGGCTCCCTGCGAGCACACCTGCCCGGTCGGACTCGACGCGGCGGGTTATGTTGCGCTGATCGGCAACAAAAAGTTCGACGAGGCTTTCGATCTGATTCTCGAACGCAACCCGCTTCCGGGAATATGCGGAAGAGTCTGCACACATCCGTGTGAATCGAAATGCAGGCGCGCGATGATTGACGAGCCTATTGCCATAAGAACCCTCAAGAGGTTCGCATACGACTATGCATGCAATGGCGGCAAACGCACTCCTTACCTGTCGGAGAAACCAGTTCTGGATAAAGACCCGGTCGCCGTCATAGGTTCGGGGCCGGCGGGCCTCACCTGCGCATATCAGCTTGCAAAGAAAGGTCATCCTGTAACGATCTTCGAGAAGCTTCCCGTCGAGGGCGGAATGCTCGCTGTGGGAATTCCCGAATACAGACTCCCGAGAGATGTCATCAAGAGCGACATCGACAGGATCAAAGAGTTCGGCGTAGAGATCAAAACAGGTGTCGAGATCGGAAAAGACAAATCCATTGACGACCTTTATAAAGAAGGATTTAAAGCAGTATTCATAGGCATAGGGACCCAGAAAGGCTGGGATCTCGGGATCGAAGGCGAGTCACTCAAGGGAGTTTACAACGGACTCGATTTCCTCAGAGATTTCAATCTTGGAGAGAAAATGGACGGCGGAAAGAGCGCCGCGGTTATCGGCGGAGGAAACGCCGCGATCGATGCGTCAAGAACACTCCTGAGACTCGGTTACGAGAACGTGTACCTCGTATATCGGAGAACAAAGTCCGAAATGCCTGCAAACGAAGAAGAAATCGAAGAAGCCTTCAAGGAAGGCGTCAAGCCTTACTTCCTCGCAGCTCCTCTGAAGATCGAGGGCGATGGAGGAAAAGTTTCTTCTCTCGTTTGCCAGAGAATGTCACTTGGAAAGTTCGACAGAAGCGGAAGACGCAGGCCGGAACCGGTCGAAGGAACTGAATTCGAACTCCAGGTTGATATGGTTATCCCGGCGATCGGGCAGGAAGTTGACGCTGGAAAGCTCTTTGACGGATCCGGTGTGGAAGTTTCAGATCGGGGCTGGATCAAAGTTGATAAGTATTCCTACGCAACAAACCGCGAAGGAGTATTCGCCGGCGGAGATGCGGTAGGCGAAGAGGCTACCGTAATCTGGGCGATGAAAACAGGAATGAAAGCCGCTTCCGAAATCGATAAATATCTCGGCGGAGACGGAATCCTTGTTGACGCGGTAAGAACCAGTGCCGGCATCGATGAGATCAAGCCACTTGTCGGCGAAGAAGTCGAGGAACAGGCACGCGAGAAACAAAAAATGCTGGCCCTTGACTCGAGAACAGGCAATTTCGACGAAACGGAACTCGGTTTCGATGTCGAAACAGCCGTGAAAGAGGCCGGCAGATGCCTGCGATGCGACTTCGGTCGTGAAGCGGAACTCGCAAGGAGAATTCAGCAGCAATAAGTGAAGCGAAACTATGAGATATCAGGGCGAAGAAAAATATTCGGATAGCAGCAATCTCCAGAGATTCGCTGCCGATCTGCATGTTCACACAGCGCTTTCACCATGCGCTGATGATAGCTGCACACCACCGAATATTATTTCTGCGGCTGTAAGACACGGCATAGATATAATCGCCGTGACGGACCATAATTCAGCCGAGAATGTCGAGTCGATGTCAATCTGCGCCGAGGAGCCGGGCATTAAGATACTGCCCGGTATTGAAGTTACAACAAAAGAAGAGGTACATATAGTTTGCCTCTTCAACAAAATTGAGCACGCGCTCACACTCCAGGATGTGATATACAGTTCACTGCCCGACGGCAGGAACAACCCCGATTATTTCGGCCGACAGCTTGTTGTCAACGAAAGAGGGGAGACAATTCAGGAGAATGAGAAAATGCTCATCGGCGCATCGGGCATAAGCGTTGAGGATCTTGTCGAGATCGTTCATAACATGGACGGACTGGCAATCGCGGCGCATATCGACAGGCAGGCATACAGCCTGATATCGAATCTGGGAATGGTCCCCCCGGACAGTTCGCTTGATGCATTAGAGATATCTTCGGGAACCACCCGGGATGAAGCTGTCGCCCGGTTCCCGGGCATAGAAATATTTCCGCTCGTGACCGGTTCGGATGCTCATTTACCCGAGCACGTCGGCAGCGGGCCGACCCTGTTTCTTATTGAACACAGGATCATCAGTGAGATAAAAATGGCGCTTAACGGAATTGCCGGGAGGGAGTATCTTATACAGTGAAAGAACTCTCGATGCACATTCTGGATATAGTGGAAAACTCCACTCGCGCAGGCGCCGATACTATCTCAATTAAAATCGTCGAGGATTCCCTTAACGACTCATTGACGATTCAGATCGAAGACAACGGTAAAGGAATGACGGAAGAAGAAGTGACACAGGCTTTGCAGCCTTTCTTTACGACCAAAGGCAAAAACAGTGTAGGGCTCGGCTTGCCCCTGCTCAAACACACTGCCGAAAGATGCGAGGGACAACTCAAAGTGGATTCAGCGCCCGGAATGGGAACGAAGGTCTACGCGAGGATGAAGCTCGGTCACATCGACAGGCCGCCGATGGGAGATCTGAATGAAACTCTGAGCGTTATTATAGGGGGAAATCCGGGAATCGATTTCGATATAACTTACGATAACAACGGTGAAGTCGAGTGCTTCACTACAAGGCAAAATATGCCTGAGGCAGATGAGTCGATTGAGGTCGAATCAGATGTTTCAATGACCGGATCATCAGGGTTGCAACACCCTGGGCATAAGACAGAGAGGTGAAATGAATGGACACAGTAACCGTTAATATTGACGGCAAAGACGTAAAAGTCCCTATGGGTTCCACTGTGCTGGAAGCGGCAAAATTAGCTAACATTCATATACCGACGTTGTGCTATCTTAAAGACGTGCAGGCAATCGGCGCATGCAGGATGTGCGTAGTCGAAGTGGTCGGATCAAGAACACTTCAGGCATCATGTGTTTTCCCGGTCGCGGAAGGTATGGTTGTAAAAACCAATACCCCGCTGGTGCGCAGTGCAAGAAAAATGGTGCTGGAACTACTGCTTTCAGACCATAGAATGGACTGCCCCACATGCCCGCGCAATATGAATTGTGAGCTTCAGAAATTAGCCGAAGAAATGGGAATCAGGGAAATCAGGTACGAAGGCGAAAAGTCCACCCCGGTTGTGGACGATTCTTCTCCGGCACTGGTAAGAGATTCCAGCAAATGCATCCTGTGCAGAAGATGCGTATCAGTCTGCCAGAATGTTCAGGAAGTCGGAGTTCTCTTTAACTCCAAACGTGGCTTTGAATCAAGGATAGGCCCCGCTTTCGATGAGCCGCTCGCGGCAGTCGAATGCGTAAACTGCGGTCAGTGTTCAATAGTCTGCCCTGTTGGGGCTATCGTCGAACGGGATGACACGCAAAAGGTATGGGATGCACTTGCGGATCCCAACAAGTATGTTGTAGTACAAACGGCTCCCGCGATCAGGGCCGCCATCGGCGAAGAATTCGGACTGGAGCCGGGAAGCGCCATTACAGGGAAAATGGCAGCCGGCTTGAGAAGGCTCGGTTTCGACAAGGTTTTCGATACCCAGTTTGCAGCCGACCTTACGATTCTCGAAGAGGGCAACGAACTTCTCAAGAGGGTCACAGAAGGCGGAACCCTGCCGATGATCACGTCGTGCAGCCCGGGATGGGTAAAATTCGCGGAGCATTTTTACCCTGATCTCCTGCCTCACATCTCGACATGCAAATCACCGCAGCAGATGTTCGGCGCCGTCGCAAAAACTTTCTTCGCTGAGAAAGTAGGCGTTAAGCCCGAAGACATGACTGTTGTCTCGATCATGCCCTGCACGGCCAAGAAGTACGAATGCGAGCGCGGCGAGATGTTCGACAGCGGCGCGCAGGATGTCGATATAGTCCTGACAACCAGAGAAGCCGCAAGAATGATCAAGCAGGCAGGAATAAACCCGCTTGAACTTGAAGATGAAGATTTCGACAACCCGCTCGGTGAATCCACCGGCGCAGCGACAATCTTCGCTGCAACAGGCGGCGTTATGGAAGCCGCTCTCAGGACGGTGTACGAAGTAGTTACAAAAGACAAATTGCCGGATATTGATCTTGTGGCTGTTCGTGGCATGGAAGGCGTCAAGGAAGCAACCGTTAAGGTTGGAGACCTCGACGTCAAAGTCGCGATCGCCCACGGGCTTTCAAATGCAAGAAAGCTCCTTGATAAGATCAGAGCCGGCGAAGCGGATTATCACTTCATCGAGATAATGTGCTGTCCGGGCGGATGTCTCGCAGGTGGTGGACAGCCTATTCCGACCGACTGGGATACCCGAAAGAAACGTGCGGAAGCTATTTATGAGGAAGACAAGAGGCTCACACTTAGAAAATCTCACGACAATGTTTCTCTTAAGAAACTGTACGAAGAATTTCTCAAAGAGCCGCTTGGCGAAAAGTCCCATCATCTTCTGCATACCAGGTACACGCAGAGAGGGATTAAATAATGACTGCCGGACCGCGAAGAGATTCGCCGTCCATAGGTCTTTTTTTCGCCAAAACTGCTAAAATATTGTTGGTACTCTGATAAAAAGGGGGGTGAAACCGTGGCAAAAAAGAAAGTACTCGTTATTGATGACGACCAGGCAATTATAGATTCCACAACTGCTATTCTCGAATCCAACTATGAAGTGGAAACAGCTATGAACGGAAAAGCAGGGCTCGAAAAGGTAGATTCGTTCAAACCTGATGTTATTATTCTTGACCTGCTGATGCCCGGAGTCGATGGGTTTGATGTTTGCAGAACACTCAAGGAAGATGAGAAATATAAAGGTATTCCCATCATCGCTCTTTCATCATTCACTGAATTATATGGCATGAGATTCGGAAACGACGAAACCAAGAGCCAGCTTCCTTCGGAAGTATATCTATCAAAGCCTCTAGACCCTCAGACACTTATTCGAGAGATTGAAGAGCAGACTAGCTAATGTGTTTAAAACCGGCGGTGCTTTCATGCGCCGCCGGTTAAACATATCTCACCTGTTGATTATCGGAACAACAGGGATTATTTATGTGTTTAATGACTTGATTACGAACATAATATGTTGAAAGAAGGAAAACACAAAATGGCCGAATTCATCGATGAAAAACTCATTTTCAGGACACTCGAAGATAACGAGCGGCCCGACAAAAAACATGTTGAAGAAATTATTCAGAAATCGCTCACCCGGAAGGGCCTGAGCATCGAAGAAACCGCCGTGCTCATGCAGGCGGACGATCCGGAGCTCATCGAACAGATGTTTGATGCGGCACGTCAGATCAAATTTGGAATTTATGGAAAGAGAGTTGTCCTTTTTGCTCCTTTATATGTAACAAATGAATGTGCGAACAACTGCCTGTATTGCGCCTTCAGGAAAGATAACGTCGGCCTGATTAGAAAAACCCTGACCATGGACGAGGTTAAGCAGGAAGTCGGTATTCTCGAAGAAATGGGCCATAAGCGGCTTCTTCTCGTCTACGGCGAAATGCATGGCATTAAATATCTGGAAGATACAATTGAGGCGGCTTACTCAGTGAAAGTCGAAAAAGGCGAAATTAGAAGAATTAACGTAAACGCTGCGCCTCTCAGCGTCGAAGACTTCAAAGCACTGAAAGCAACAGGTATTGGAACTTACCAGTGTTTCCAGGAAACCTACCATCTGGAAACCTATAAAAAGATGCACCCGACAGGAAAAAAAGCGGACTATCCTTGGAGATTGTACGCTCTTCACCGGGCACAGGAAGCGGGAATAGACGATGTATCCGTCGGCGTTCTTTACGGGCTTTTCGACTGGAAATTCGAAACACTGGCGCTGCTTCAACACTGTCAGCATCTGGATAATGAATTCGGTGTCGGCCCTCACACGATATCATTCCCGAGAATCGAACCGGCTCTCAATTCAGATGTCGCAGTGCAGCCGCCCTACCCTGTCAGCGATGACGATTTCAAAAAACTCGTCGCTATCATCAGGATGGCTGTCCCGTACACCGGAATGATTCTCACGACAAGAGAAACCGCTGAACTTAGAAGAGAAGTCCTTGATCTCGGGGTTTCTCAAATGAGCGCGGGGTCGAGAACGAATCCCGGCGGGTATAAAGAAGCGCGCGAACACGCGCCAGATACCGAACAGTTCACCCTCGGCGACACCCGCCCGCTGGATGAGGTTATCAAGGATCTCGCACAGAATAACGGCTATGTCCCGAGCTTCTGCACCGCCTGCTACAGGCTGGGCAGAACCGGTGTGGATTTCATGGATCTCGCAAAACCCGGTTTGATCAAAAACTTCTGTCTTCCAAACGCTCTCCTCACATTCAAGGAATATCTCGAGGATTACGCAACGGAAGAAACTAAAAAAATAGGAATCGATCTGATCGAAAAACAACTCGACGATATTCCTGTTGAAAAAAGAAAAGCGGAAGCTATCGAAAGACTCAAGAAAGTTGAAAACGGGGAAAGGGATTTGTATTTCTAACATTTTCCAGTATCTGTTTCAACATGATTCATGACATGAATAAGAACCTCAGGAGCAAGATATTAAATATTTCGGATCCTCCCGAGAGAGATATACATGTCGATACATCCTTCGATAGCTTCTATTCGGAGAACATAAATCGCGATCGGATAATAAGGCTGCTTTCAATATCCGATCCCGCAGAATTATCGGAACTTTTTGCTGCCGCCGACATGATAAGGCAAAAATATGTCGGCGGCGAAGTCCACCTCCGCAGCCTTATCGAAATTTCCAACAGCTGCATGCGAATGTGCAAATACTGCGGCCTGCGCGCGGCGAATAAATCCCTTAATCGATACACAATGTCGGAAAAAGAAATTCTCGAAACAGTAAGATTCGAGGCGGAACGCGGAAGAAAAACCGTTGTTTTGCAATCCGGAGAAAATCCGGTGTTTTCTGCAAAGACCGTTTCCGATATTGTCAGGAAAATCAAAGAGCATGCCGATATCGCGGTAACTCTTTCGCTCGGAGAATATTCAAAAGAAGATTTTAAAATGATGAGGGAAGCAGGTGCCGACCGCTACCTGCTGCGCCACGAAACGATAGATGAAAAACTGTATTCGGAGCTTCATCCCGGCGCGAGTTACGAGAACAGGCTCAAGTGCCTCGAATGGCTTTCCGAAGCAGGATTCCAGGTCGGGGCCGGCATAATGGTGGGACTCCCCGGACAGACTTGCGAAACTATCGCGGACGATATACTTTTCATGAAAAGCATGAAGCTGGACATGGCCGGGATCGGGCCATTCATCCCCCATCCGCAGACACCATTGAAAGACATCCCTCAGGGAGAGCTGACAATGGCGCTCAAAACAATCGCCCTGATCAGGATAGTCATGCCTTACATATTGCTGCCGGCGACTACCGCAATCGGAACGATACACCCCCATGGCAGGGAAAAAGCCCTGCTCTGCGGCGCGAACGTGATAATGCCCAACGTCACTCCACCGGAACTAAGGAACCTTTATGAAATTTACCCGGGACACAACATCTTCGAAGGTTCACCAGATGAATCCTACGATTATATAAACAGAATGGTTGCATCTCTGGGCAGAACCATTTCAAAGGATTACGGACATACATACAGGCACAGGTATGAACTACTGAAGACTGATTACTTCAAAAGGAATTAAATGATATAATTATTGCAAAATAATTTCGGAGGGAAATATGCAGAAAAAAACTATTCTGGGTGTTAATGTTAACAACAGGGCAAAAAACGCTGCGAAAATTCAAAAATTACTCACAGATTACGGTTGCTATATCAAGACTAGAATAGGCCTTCATGATGTTATGGATGATTTTTGCTCGACAGGCGGGCTTTTAATTCTGGAGTTATACGGTGACCAGAAAAAACGGAAAGAACTCGAAGACAAGCTCAAAGCGGTTCCTGGTGTTGAAGTCAAAAAAATGGTTTTCAGTACATAGCCCCAGCACAATCCAATGAAAAGCATCAACAGGAACGAGAGCGATATTCTTGGTGAAATGGCCATCCCACGGGAATCGCTTTGCGGTATTCATACTCAAAGAGCATTGAATAATTTCCCGGTCACCGGGAACCCGGTTCATCCCGGACTGGTACGGGCGTTCGGAACGGTCAAGCTTGCCTGCGCGCAGACCAACAGGGTCCTGGGTTTCTGGGAGAAATCCCCCGCAAAAGCCGACGCTATAGAGAAGGCGTGCGGGGAGATGGCCGACGGGCTGCTCACCGAACACATCGTGGTCGATGAAATGCAGGGCGGCGCCGGGACAAGCACGAACATGAACGTGAACGAAGTCCTCGCCAACCGCGCTCTTGATATCATGGGCAGGGAGCACGGGGAATATTCTGTTGTGTCCCCGACCGACGACATCAATCTCAATCAATCGACAAACGACACTTTTCCCACCGCGCTGAAACTCGCGGCCATACAAATGCTCCACATTCTCGAAGGCAGAATCGTTTCTCTCCAGGAAGCGTTTCAGCAGAAGGAAAAAGAATTCGCAGACATCGTCAAGGTGGGCCGAACCCAGATGCAGGATGCCGTCCTGACAACGCTCGGGCGAGAAATGTCCGCTTATGCCGACGTGCTGTCACGCGACAGGTGGAGAGTTTACAAGTGCGAGGAACGGCTGAGGGTGGTCAATCTCGGCGGAACCGCGATCGGAACAGGCCTCGGCGCCCCGCGCAAGTATATCTTCGGCGTGGTCGATAAACTGAGGGAGCTGACCGGAATCGGATTCGCGCGCGCGGAGAACCTGATCGATGCGACACAGAACGCAGACGTCTTCGTCGAGGTGTCGGGCATACTCAAGGCTCTCGCGTCTTCGCTGATAAAAATCAGCACCGACCTGAGATTCATGTCGTCCGGCCCCGAAGCCGGGATCGGCGAGCTGAAACTGCCCCGGCTTCAGGCGGGCTCTTCCATAATGCCGGGCAAAATCAACTCCGTCATCCCGGAAGCCGTGACGCAATCGGCCATGTTGATGATGGGTTACGACACGGTGATCGCGCATGCCTGTTCATCGGGAAACCTGGAGCTCAATCCTTTTCTCCCGCTGGTTGCCAAATGTCTTCTTGATAGCTGCGGGCTGCTTTCGGCGAGCTGCGAGATACTGCGCAAGAATTGTGTCGAAGGGCTCGAAGCGGACAGGGAAAAGTGCAGACAGCACGTGGAGAGTTCCACGGCAACGGCGACAGCATTGATACCCTTACTCGGCTATGAAAAAACCAGCGCGATCGTCAAAAAAGCCATCGAAACGGGTATGAGCATACGCGAAACAGTTATTAAAGATAAAATTATCGATGAACATCAATTTGATCAGTTGATATCTCCGGAGGCCGTTTGCAGGCTTGGCGCTCCGGCATTGATCGAGACTGATTCGGAAAAGGGATAAATGGCACTCAAGACACCAAAAGGATTCAGGCTCCACATAGGATTGTTCGGGCGGCGCAACGTAGGAAAATCGAGCATTCTAAATGCCATAACGAGACAGAACGTATCCATCGTATCGGATTTCGCGGGCACGACAACCGACCCCGTAGAAAAGCCGATGGAACTGCTGCCGCTCGGCCCGGTGCTTTTTATCGATACGGCTGGAATAGACGATATCGGCGCCCTCGGAAAAATGCGAGTCGATAAAACCCTCAAGGTTTTCGACAGAACGGACCTCGGCGTTATCGTCACCGAGCCGGACACCTGGGGCGATTTCGAGGAAAAGCTGCTCGACGAACTCGTGTCTCGCGAAACCCCGGTCATCGTTGTTTTCAATAAAATCGATTCGGCGAAACCCGATCCCGCGCTCGTTCAAAGATTATCAGAAAATAAAATCAGTGTCGTCGAAACCTCAGCAACGGAAGGCACCGGGATCCTCGACTTCAGGCAGGCATTGCTGGATTCGGCGCCGGACGATTTCGTGAACACCCCTTCCATACTCGGCGACCTCGTCGGCGCAGGCGAAATGGCGGTGCTGGTCGTGCCGATCGACAAGGAAGCCCCAAAGGGAAGATTGATCCTTCCACAGGTGCAATCAATCAGGGATCTGCTCGACAGCGACGCTTACTGCATGGTCGTCAAGGAAAGGGAACTGCGGGATGCGCTCGGCAGGCTGAACCGCCCGCCCAGACTCGTCGTCACGGACTCTCAGGCTTTTCTCAAAGTTTCAGCCGATACCCCGGTCGATATACCGCTGACAAGCTTTTCGATCCTGTTCTCGCGGTTCAAAGGCGATCTCGCCGAACAGGTCAGAGGAACCATGGCCATCGAAAAACTCAGGCCCGGGTCAAACATCCTCATAGCCGAAGCCTGCTCGCATCACCCCATAGCGGACGACATCGGGCGCGTGAAGATTCCGCGCTGGCTTACCCAGTATGTCGGCGGAAAAATGAACTTCGTATCGGTTCAGGGACACGATTTCCCGGACGATATTTCCGGCTACGACCTCGTTATCCACTGCGGCGCATGCACATGGAACAGGAGAGAAATGCTGTCGAGAATTCTCCAGTGCAAACGCCACGGTATCCCGATATCGAACTACGGGCTTACAATCGCGTACAGTCTTGGAATATTCGAAAGGGCGCTCGAACCGTTCCCCGCCGCGCTCGAAGCTTATCGTGAGTTGAAAAAGAAAAATCCATAAAATAATTCGAGGTTCAGAGATCAGGATTCCGTCACCGGCTCGAAAGGCAGCTTCACCCTGAAGCATGTCCCTTCGTCCACCTTCGACTCCAGATCGATGTTGCCGCCGAAACGGGTAACGATATTGTACACTATAGGCAGCCCGAGCCCGGTGCCGTGTGTCTTCAGCATCTTCGCATTGTCCGACCTGTAGAATTCCTTGAATATTTTGTCCCTGTCTTCTTCTGGAATACCTATCCCGCTGTCCTGCACCACGAGCAGCAGTGAATCGCCCTCCCTGCCGAGCCGTACCTTCACTTCGGAATTCTCTTTCGAATATATGATGGCGTTGTCCACGAGGTTGTTTATAACATCATCGAGCGACTTTCTCGAAATCTTGATTGCAGGCAGATCATCTTCGACTTCGAGCCGGACCTCGACTCCCTTCTCGTGCGCCGTCTGACTCAGAAGAGAGATAATAAATTCCGCCTCCTTGCGGGGATCGGCCTCTTCCTCGCCCTCTTCCGTCTCAACCTTGGCTTTCGCAAGATCGAGAATGTCGTTCACCATCCCGAGCATATCCTCAGACCTCGAATACGCCTGCCCCAGCAGTTTGTCCATCTTCTCGCGGTCGTCCGTAACCCCGGAGAGAATAACCTTCATAACGCTCTGGATCGCAACGAGCGGAGACCTCATCTGATGAGACGCCATGAGAAGAAAATTCTTTTTTATCTTTTCGACTTCTTCGAGTTTCCCGATCACATGCCCGAGCTCTTTATTCTTTTTACTCAGTTCCCTGTTCTCTTCGGCGAGATCGGAAATCCTTTTTTCCATGCGCTCGACGCTGCGCCTTGTGAATAACTGCCACAACACGATATACATCGCGGCCATCACGGAAAATAATATCGCCATTCCGGGATAAAACGCAGCCCCGTCTCCCGACAATATGTCCAGCACGGAACACACCGCTATCATCAGAACTATGACCAGTCCTAAAAAAGAGATTTTTCTGTTCGAAGCTGTCACTTTGTCTTCCCCGTCCATAATCACTTTTCCCCTGAAGCTCTTTTAATCAGTCTGTCCACCCTGTCCAGAAGATCAGTCTTATTAACCGGTTTTGCGATGTAATCATCCGCGGGCAGCATATCGGGATCGGCCGGCCAGAAATCCACCCCGTAAACGTCACCCACGCTCGTTATCATTATCACCGGAATATCTTTTGTATCCGCGCCGTTTTTAAACCGCCTGCAATACTCGAAACCCAGCGTTTCCGCATAAAACATTACATCGAGAAGAATGATATTCGGTTTCGTATCAACGGCTTTCTGAAATCCCGACTGAGGGTCGGATGCGACCTCGATTTCATAGCCGTCTTTCTCGAGAATTATCTTCAGAATATCAACGAAATCAGGGTCGTCGTCTATCACCAGAACCCTGCCCTTTGCGTCTCCCATTTCTCCAACCTCCTGCATAATCCTTAATAAGTATAAAGACTTTACCGCATACTACCCGTTCTCCCTGGCTTTTCTTCTCACGGGTAGTATTACTCTAAATTCTGTTCCCTCGCCCGGCTTCGAACTCACATCGATCTTCCCCCCGTGCGAATCAACTATGTTTTTAACAATGAAAAGCCCGAGCCCCGTTCCGGGAACGTTCCTTGTGGCTTCGCCCCTGACACGGAAAAACTCGTCGAACAGATGCGGAACCGCTTCCGAAGGTATTCCGACGCCCGTATCCGCGCATTTGATCTCCACGTAATCATCGTTCACGAGAGCCATCGACACAACAACCTTCCCGCCCGGTTTATTGTACTTAACCGCGTTCGAAAGAAGATTGTTCAACAAATCGTTCATATCGGATTTATCGGCTTCGATCGTCTGCAAGTCCCCGGCGGCATCGAATTCTATTTCAACCTTCACTTCATCCGCCCTGACCCGCAGCAGATCAACGGCCTGTTTTCCGATTTCCGCCAGTTGAACCTGCTCGAACTCGGACTTCCTGAGCCCGGAATGCTTCCTGATCGCGGACAACAGGTTCTGAATCATCGTCAGCAACGACGACGCCGAGTTTCTGGAACGCCCGATCACTTCACGAACCTTATCCGGATCATCATCGAGCGTTCCATCGAGCACCAGGTCCAGATAGCCCTGTATCGCCCCGATCGGAGCTTTCAGCTCATGCGTAACCGTCATTATAAAATTCATTCTCGCCCGGTCGATTTCCTTCTGGTGCGTAATATCATAGATCGAATTCACATAGCCTATCAGATCGCCGCGCCCGGAAATAACCGGGGAGCAGGATATCGCCAGCACCGAATCGGAGCCGTCTTCCAGCCCGACCTCTTCGACCAGCCTCGAAAAACTCTCGTCGGAAGTGTTCTCGATTCTCTGTCTCATCGACTCGATTTTATTTTTTATGCTGTCGGGTATATCTTTTCTGCCCTCTCTCAAAAACATCTCGTAAACCGCCGGGTTTGCAAGTACGATATTCCCTGCCGAATCCGTCACGATTATCCCGTCACCGATACTTTCGAGAACAGTTTTCAACCTTCCCTTTTCAGACTCCAGATCCTTGAGGCTCATCTCCCTTTCTTCGATCAGCTTCAAGCGCGACCTCTTGAGCCTGACGGTCTCCACAGCCCTGTTGACAACATACAGAATCTCGTCCGGGGTAAACGGTTTCGCGAGATAATCGTAAGCACCCGCCTTCATCGCCTGAACCGCCGACGAAATCGAAGCGTACCCGGTTATCACGACAGGCAGCAACTCGATTTCTTCTTCATTGATTTTCTGTATCAGGTCCATCCCGGACATCACAGGCATTTTCAGGTCGATAAGAGCAATATCGAATTCCCCGGCGCGGGCTTTTTCATAACCTTCCCTGCCGTCGCCCGCGCCTTCCACTTCGTACTTCTCCTCGCTCAAGACTATTTTCAAACCGTCGCGGATCGTCTTCTCGTCATCTACAACCAGAATCCTGATCGGGAAATCATCCATCTATCGAACCTCCCGCATTGCCGGAATTATTCACATCTTCCTCATTTTTCATAACAGGCAGCCGAATAATAAACTTCGACCCTTTTCCCAGCTCGCTTTCAACCATAATTTTTCCCCCGTGGTTCTCAATAATACCATGCGAAGTAGACAGCCCGAGCCCGGTTCCCTTCTGTTCGCCCTTCGTCGTGAAGAAAGGTTCGAATATCCTGTCCATATCATCATGGGATATCCCGCAGCCCGTATCCTCCACAACCACATCCAGAAAACCGTCTTCCTCCTGCACGTAAACCGACACACTCCCGGGCCCGTCGATGGACTGCGCCGCATTCATAATAATATTCAGAAACACCTGTTGAATCTGCGGCGGATCACCGAGCACGAACGGGATGCTCGCTTCCAGATAATTCTTGTGGATATCGATGCCGCTGAAAAGCGTTTGCTTCTCCACCAGATTGAAAACCCGTTCGAGAATATCCGTAACGAGAACGGGGCCGAAATGCGGCTCGGTCTGCCTTGAAAAATCCAGCACTCCTTTTACAATCCCCCTGCAACGGATAGTCTCATCGATGATCGTTTTAAGTTTGTCCCTCTGCGCGTCATCGATCGACGCCTTTTCCAGCATACTAGCATACAAAAGAATCCCGGAAAGCGGGTTGTTTATCTCGTGAGCGATTCCTGAAGCGAGCCGCCCGACGGAAGCCAGCTTCTCCGCCCTTATCACCTGCCGGTCCGCGTCCCTCTTGATCTGTTCATTCAACTCCATCAGCCTGTCGATAATATACGGCAGGCACATTTCGTTTTCCGCAAGACCCTGGTAGACGGCTATCGCTTTTTCGCGACACGAACTGTAGCCGCATGCCCCGCAATCCAGCTCGTCTTCCGGCCTGACCTTATTAATCTTTTTGAGGATTTCCCTTATCTCTTCCTCCGACGGGTACGGCAGCTCCATATGTTCATCATGGAATCTGCAACTCAGATCCACGCCGGAACAATCCGGTTCCGCGGCAGCTACCACGCCGTCCTTTTTTTCTCCAAGTTCTCTCCTCGTGAAAGAAGAAACCTTTTCCTTTCTCTCGGCAAGCGTCAGATCACAGTTTATCACAGGCCCGTTGATACACCCGCCCTCACAGAGGAGAAGATCAAAAAACTTCGCCCCTATCTTATTCTTCTCGATAGATTCGAGTACATCCCTAACCTCCTGCGCCCCATCCGCGACCAGGATCTCATCCTCCAGAATGTCATACTTGAGCATAGCCGTTCTTATGAGCCCGCCGGACAGAGGGAAAAGCCTCCCGAGCCGTGGCGCCGGCCCATCAAACTCCACAGGCTCCTCATCGCCGGGATTGATACCTTCCCCCTCGAACATCCCCGCGAGCTCTTCAAAAGTGAGAACCGCATCAACAAAACCTTCTGCGACCGGATCGTCTTTCTCAAGCTTTTTCGCAATGCACGGTCCCGCAAAAACAACCCCGGCCCCCGGCAGAAGCACCGTCTTTATCGCCCTTGCAAGCGCCACCATCGGGGACACCACGGGCGCGAGGTACGGAACCAGCGCCGGATGAAACTTCTCGACGTATTTCACAACCGCCGGGCACGGCGTGGAAATCACGGTTTTGCCCTCGGTTTTTTCAAGATATCTCCTGTATTCGAGCGCGACGAGTTCCGCCCCGAAAGCAACCTCCATCACACTGTCGAATCCCAGCTTTTTCGAAGCCGCGATTATCTGCCCCGGTTCATAACCGGGAAACGCCGCCGGGAAAGACGGGGCGAGTATCAGGACAACAGGTCTGTCACTGTTCAACAACTCTTTCGCGGGTCGGGCGCCGTCCCTGATCTTCTTCGCGTTCTGTGCGCACACCCTGTAGCAGTTCCCGCACGCTATACACCGCTCTTCCATCACCGCGGCCTGCCCCTGTTCCACCCTTATCGCTTTGGCCGGACAGTTGCGGACACACGAATAGCACCTCTTGCATTTGTTCTTAACCGTCGTTACAACAGGTTCTGTTCTTGTTCCCATCTTTTTCTCTTCAGCCATTTCTCAGTCTAAAATTAATTCTTGCCCGGCCTGCCTGTCACCGCCACGCATTCGCCACTATGAACAAAACCTGACGATCAGGCCTGAATTCCGTTTAAAACAGTCCTCTCACACTATTAATATTTTATGAAATCGGTGATGAAGTTCAACGCAGCCGGGACATAAGTAACTTTACTTCTAAAAACGTCAAAATGACAAGGAAATTCTTATCAGGAACTATTGAGCCCCCTGATCCTTCATTAAACCGCTTACCTTCGACAGTGCATTCTCAAGCTGTTCAATATCTTTATCTTTATTGTCTTCATATTTGTTCTTGAGAAAAGTATGAACCACTTTGAGCTTTCCCTGTTTCTTGTAATTTTCAATCAACTTCTCATAGGCTTCTTCATTTTTTAAATCAGACTCCACAGCTCTCAGGTATTCCAATCCGGCACTCACAATATCGCCTCTTTTTTCCAGTATCTCCGCCATCCATAAATGCCCGTCGGAATCCTTTTTATCTATTTTAAGCAGAGCTTCGGAAAGCTTTAATACCCGCTCGTCATCGCCCCGTTCCCTCTCCAGTTCGGCCATTCGCCTCACAAGTTTTTTGTTGTTTGGATATTCATCCATAAGTTTCTGGAAATAATCTCTTTCGCTGTCAAGATCATCCCTCCGATTGAAAGCGGAAACCACACCCGCTATCGCTCCGTCCAGCAATTCATCAAGGCCTTCCTCCCGCTCCCCTATCTCGATCAACTGGTTGAGGCTGAGCGACCCGCCGCTCGACTGAAGCTCTTCCATTATTTCAAGATAAACTTCCCGCGAATGTTCGAGAATCGCGATAAGCCCTTTTCGATAAACCAGTTCGGCCCTGATAAACTCCCCCTCTTCTTCGTTAATTTTCGCCTTTCGAAGAAAAACGTTTAGATCGCCTGCATCTTCCCGCCTCATCGCCTCATCGTAATACCCGACTGCGGCCTCCATGTCTCCATTCTCCTCCGCGGCCATCCCCAGCCTGACCAGTGCAAAACCGTTATCCGGGATCGCCTCCGCCATTTTTTTATAATGCTCTTCGAGTTCCTCTTTTCTTTCAAGTATCTCCAGCAATTTCGCAACACTTCTCCAGGCTTCAAAATGGCCGGGATCATAACCTATTATCTTCTTGTATTCTTCGAGCGCTTCTTCATTCCTCTCGCTTCTTTTCAGAATCCTTGCAAGACTGTTCCGGGGCTCGACATTCGACGGGTTAAGCTCCAGCAACCTCCTGTACGTGGAAATTGATTTTTCAACATCCGAACTCTGTTCATACAATGAAGCGAGCAACTTCAGCGCCTTCTCGTCACGCGGTGTTATCTTCAGGAGGTTTTCGAGAATATCCCTCGATTCCTTGAACTTGTCTTTATGGACCCATATCACAGCCGCCGTATACATCAACTGCGTATCTTCAGGCCATTTCTCCAGAGAAGCCTCGACAAGTTCCGCCGCCTCGTCCGTCTTCTGCTGGTTGGCATATATTATTATGAGATTGACAATCGTTACTTTGTCATCGGGATCCATCTTTATCGCCTTGAGCATAAACTCCTCGGCTTTTTCATAATCACCGTCTTTTCCGTAAATAGCACCGAGACTCGAATAAATCTGCGGCATATCGGGATTGCGCTCAACAGCCCGCTCAAGAGACTCTTTCGCGGTATCGAATTCCTGCATTTCGAAAGCTATCAGGCCTATATAAAAATTCACACGGTCGTATTCCGGCTCCAGTTGCCTCGTCATCAGGAAACTGTCCAGCGATTCCCTGTACTTTTTATTCTGAGCAAGAACAACTCCATAGTTGTACCATGCTTCCGCGAGATCCGGGTGAAGCTCGGTCAGCCTTTCCATAACACCTTCGGCTTTTTCGAATTGCTGAGTTTGATAATAAACCGTGGCAAGCACGCTGAGCACCGAGGAATCATAGGGATTATACTCGATGAGCTTTTCCAGCGGCCCGGAAGCGGCATCGAATTTTTCCAGTTTCAGCAATACATGCGACAGGGCAAGATATGCCTCTTTCCTGTCGGGATCACCCTCGATGGACCTCGACAGATACCATTCCGCGGAATTGTATCGCTCCAGTTGAACATAAGTCATGCCGACAAAAAACTGCGCGGTCGGGTTATCGGGATTTACGGAGAGATATTCCTCGAATATCTCCGCCGCTTCCTTGTACCTGCCGGAATTATATGCTTCCGCACCGGCCCTGAGTTCGGTCATTTTATCAAATTGGGAGGGATCGGGAAGTTTCGGCAATTCCTGATCGAAAATCCCCGCCGCCAGAGCCAGGGACACCTTAAAAAAACAAACTGCAAAAATTGCAAATATTGCTTTTTTATGCAGGAACAAGATATTTCCCCAATCAAATTTAGAAATATTATAGCTAAAAAACGTTATTAGTTTAATTTAAAATCAATAACAGCCGGGCCCGAGATCGTGAAAATCCCGAAAAACACCCATAAGAAGACCCTGCAAGTTGTTATTATTATAACCTTCACTGTTTTCCATTAATTTTATCATTTCAGAATATTATTGAAATATATAATAAAAAGGAAGTCTGACGAGCTAATTGGATATATCAGCCAAAACTCGCTTTTAGAAATTATGCAAAATATGTATATAATGATAAGCTGTTCATTGAGCAACGAGCTCAAAATACAGTGCTTCGAGCACACCGCACAGGGGGCATGTTATGGTTGCCGCTAGTTCAAAAGAGGAAGTATTAAAAATTGTTAACGACATGGACATCAGTTTCATCAGGCTATGGTTTACTGATATTGTTGGCCAGGTCAAAAGTCTTGCAGTAACAAAAGACAAACTTGAAGACGTGATGGAAAACGGGCTTGGCTTCGATGGCTCATCCGTAACGGGATACCAGGATATCGAAGAAAGCGATATGATAGCGATGCCCGACCCATCCACGTTTAGAATCGTGCCCTGGAGACCTAAAGACAGGCCGGTCGCCAGAATGATATGCGATGTAATGTCGCCCGACGGACAGCATTATGAAGGCGACCCGAGATATGTACTCAAACAAGCTATAAAAAGGGCAAAACAGGCAGGTTTCGACGATTTTCTTGTAGGCCCCGAATTAGAATACTTCTACTTCAAAGATGAGAAAAATCCGGAACCCATGGATTCCGGCGGATACTTTGATTTAACAGACCATGATTTCGTAAGCGATGTCAGAAGAGACACGATTCTTGCTCTGAAAGAAATGGGGATATCCGTCGAGCTCAGTCATCATGAATGCGGGCCGAGCCAGCATGAAATCGATGTGCATTACGGCGAAGCTCTGGAAATGGCTGATAACGTCATCACTTACAAAATTATCGTCAAGAAAATTGCGAGAAAATATGACATGTATGCATCTTTTATGCCGAAACCGATGTTCGGCGAGGCAGGAAGCGGCATGCACATACACCAGTCGCTTTTCAAGAATGGGCATAACTCATTTTTCGACAAAGACGCCGAGAATTTTCTTTCCGACACTGCGAGAAAATTCGTGGCGGGACAGCTCAAGCATGCCAGGGAGATGAGCTCCATTTTCGCTCAATGGATAAATTCTTACAAAAGGCTCGTGCCCGGGTATGAAGCGCCTGTATACATTGCATGGTCTATGAGAAACAGATCGGCCCTGATCAGAGTTCCGCTCTACCACCCGGGACAGGAAAACGCCACCCGGTGCGAAATCAGGTCTCCAGATCCGGCCTGCAATCCGTACCTTACTTTTGCCGTTCTTCTTCATGCCGGCCTCGATGGAATCGAAAAGGGATATCAGCTTGAACAACCGATGGAGAAAAATCTTTACCACCTCACTCCCGCCCAGAGGAAAGAGTATGGTATAAATTCTCTCCCGGACAATCTCGGCGAGGCAATATCCGTAACCGAAAACAGCGAACTGGTTAGAAAAGCACTTGGCGACCATGTTTTCAACCGCTTCATCGAATTGAAAAAAAACGAGTGGAACGACTACAGAGTACAGGTAACTGAATACGAAATTAACAAGCTTCTGCCAATTTTGTAAAATACAATTGTCTTTGTTAAAAACCCTGCCTCACGGCAGGGTTTTTTATTTAAGAATGCCAGTGTGTATTTTAATTCTGTTGTCATTATTCATAATTGTTGTGATATAATCAGTTCTCAATTAAATAAATCCGGATTAAACGTCAAAATCCGGTTGAAATCGCTAACAGCCTGAGTTTCAAGGCGTTTCGAACAAGAATCAAGTAGCATGCTTTGAGGTATGCAACTGAAATTTGAGTCGAAGAAACAACGCGGTGGATCGGGAGATTTTTTGATTATGAAATTATGCTTTTTCCCCATAGCATAATTGGATTAAACAGGCTGATTTTTATGAAAAAGCTGTTACTTACTTTCTTTCTGTTCTTTTTTTGTATATCGACAGTAACTATTTTCGCGAAAACACCGGAAATTGCACGACAGGCAAAAGTTGAAACCGTTAAAGGCACAGTTGAATTAAAACGGGGTAAAACTTCAGGGTGGAGTAAATTATCAAAGGAAAACTTAGTCAAATCCGGAGACGGAATAAAGACATCAAAATCCGCTAATGTTATTCTTCGCTGGAACAACAGCAATGTTATATCTATCGGAGAATCAAGCGAATTAGAATTTACCACTCTTGTTTCAAAACCCGTCGAGAATATCGACATATCAAAACTCGACCTGAAATCAGGCAGGATACTGGTTTCTGCAAAAAGCATTGAGGGAACGGCTTCGACTTTCGAGATAACGACACCGAGCGCGGTATTAGATGTTAGAGGAACAGTGTTCGGAGTAGAAACAACTGAAGCAGGGGTAACTGAATTCCAGTGCCTTGAAGGAGAATTGTCCGTCAAATCCGCAGAAGGTTCGGAAGTTTCAATCGGCCCCCTTGAAAAAACGAAAGTCAAACAGGGAGCCCCCCCCTCTGCGCCGGAAGGCTTGAACGACAACGATAAAAACAGCTTCAAGGAGATTTCAAAATTCTCACAGAAAGACTTCGGAGATAACTCCGGTACCAATAAAAAAGAAGAGAAAGCCGTGACGGAAGAAGCCGTCGCCGTCCCGATCCCCGGCAGGCTGGTAGTCAACAGTCCCAGAGATGGATTCATGACAAATGAAGAATCGATTGTTGTTTCGGGCATATTCAGCCCGCTCGGCGAAATCAGTATTCAAGACGAAAAAGTCGAGATGCACAAAAACGGCGTCTTTACAAAAGACATAGATCTCGTTGAAGGAGCCAATGACATTGTTGTCCGGGCATACGATCCCGAAGGCAATGAGGCCGGCACTTCGAAAATCAGGGTGACAAGAGACAGTATCCCTCCGTTTCTGGACACGGTGAACACCCTCACAAGCTTCGGACTGATGTCTAACAACTGTCTTGTGAGCGAAGCCGGTGTAAGGTGCATTATCACCGGCACGACCGAGCCGGATGCTACTTTGTCGGTTGATGGGAAAAGTTACGATATAAACAACGACGGCAGTTTCTCAGTCGAAGTAACAATCCCTTATGATTTTATCGGGATAAGTATTGCCGCCAAGGATCCGGCAGGCAATATAACCTCGAAAATTGTGCGAAGGGCAACAGACAGAAGCAGGGTCGAATACCTTGATATTGCTATCTCACCCTCATCGATAGTTGCAAACAAACAGGATACAGCAATTATTACCATAACTGCTTTAAACCTGTTCAGGGAACCGGTAAATCAGACACTCAGCATATCAGCGACTTCGGGCGGTTCCCTTTCAAGCAATACTGTTACGACGGTAAACGGCATTGGAACAGTAACATTTACAGCGGGCGCGGGAAGCATTCTCTCGAATACTACTATAACCGTTACAAACGGTGTGATTTCATCAAGCGCGAATATTGTACTTCTCCCGGATACACCTCCTCTGCCGTCGGAATGATGAATATTAAAATGGAAAAGATTCAATCTGGAGATATCACAATGAAGCTGATCAAACCTGTATTTGCAACACTCGTTTTCATTTTCGCATTAAGCGCGATGACATTTGCCCAGACACCTGAGGAGCTTTACAAAGATGAACTTGGAATAAAAAGACTGAAGATAGTTTTCCCCGAACAGAATTCCACAATCGAGAACACAAACCCGATGATAACAATTGATGCATCCGCGCTGGAGGCGGCGGTCGATCCGCAGACAGTCATAATAACTCTGGACGGTTCTGAAGTAACAAAATACGCTGATGTGACTTCAGCATATTTCATCTACCAGCCTGCGGCTCCCCTTGCTCCCGGTTCTCATGAAATCAGAGTCGTAGCTAAAGATATCAATAAAAACGAAATCGAGCCGCTGTCATGGAAATTCAATATCGCAGGAGCTGTGAAAAAACCGTCAATAAAGGAAAAACCTGTCACTAATGGAACGTTTTCATTGAGCGCGGACATAGTCGACTCCGACTACGATGAGACAGTGCCGGTCGATGTGCCTTCTCTGTTCGGCGAAAAAGACGGGACAAAAATAAACACCGACCTGAGGTTTTCGAACATAGATTCCCTGCGATCCATTACAGGGAGTTTTCACAGGGAAACCACCTATTTCACGGATACGACCATTGATAAGGGAAGATTGATTTATGAGCAGGAGAACGTTTCCGCTTCACTTGGATACTTCTGGCACGGGATTTCGGAGCTGTCTATGATCGGGACGGAACTTGGCGGCGCGCTTTTCCAGATCGACTCGGGGGAATGGCAGTTCGATATCTTCTCCGGCAGAACGCAGGACCCCAGCACAAGCGGAACGTACAAGCAGAACACCACGGGTGGAAAAGCTTCGTTCGCATGGGACGAAAAAAACACGTCATCACTGGTTTTTCTCTCGGCGGACGAAAAAGACAACCCGCTCGTCACCACGTTATCGAACCCAGCGAAAGACAGAATCGCGAGTTTCATACATGAATACAAACATTCGAGCAGACTGAGCGCGACAATGGAAGCCGCGACGAACAAAAGGACAGTCGATGGAGCAGATTCGGAAAACAGCAAAGCGGCAAAATTGAGAATCGACGGCAGTTTTGACGACGGCTCCGCTTCCGTTTCCGTTTATAAAATCGGGGAAGCTTTCATGCCTGTTTCAGAGGGAAATTCGAAGTTCCTTAAAAATGACAGGGAAGGCTACAGCGCAAGCGCGAATTACACTTTGATGGAAATGTTCACTCTCGGCGGCGAACACGAGGAATACGATAAAAGGTCTACAGACCTTACCACGAGAAGGTCCACCGGATACCTGTCCGTTCTCGGGCACAGGAACAACCGGTTCACCTGGAGAAGATCGAAACTGTCCGCGAGCGGAACCGTTTCCGAATCCGACTCTCTGAGCGCGCTGTTCCTGATCGAGCCGAACGAAAACCTGTCGAACACAAGGCTTTCCGTCAATCTTCAGAACATTGATTACTCGGCTGCGGGAATTCTCAATGAGACAAAAGTTTTCCTGTTCGCCGTCAACACGATATTCCAGGAATCGGCCCGGCTCGGCATTTCATATTCACAAACCGAGTCCGAAGATTTTATCAACCTGACCGATTCCAAAAACAAAACAACAATCACAGACATTAATTCCGACGTAATGCAGAAACCACTTTCATGGTTTGCGCGGTTTGAATTTTCAGACAATTTCGGAACGGGTGTCGACAACGAGGAGAGAAGAACCGAACTGGGCGTGAAACAAAGGTTCCGCGCGGATTTCGCCGTCAGCCTGTCATGGCAGGGAAATTCTTACAAGGATGGCGCGGCTCCCCTGTTGAATTATGATCAGAACATTTACAGAATAGGAAGTGAATTCTCATTCTGATAAACACGGTTTAATGACTTAGACCTGTATAAATGGAGGAATTACGATGAAAAAAGGCTTGATCTTCATTTCGCTTTTTCTTTTTCAGGCCTGCATTGCAATGGCTTCTTTGCCACAGTTGATTGATTACCAGGGCTACCTGAGTGAATCCGGCGCAGCGGTAACCGGCACCAAAACAATAGTTTTCGAGCTTTACGACTCGATAACCGGCGGAAGCCGGCTGTGCAGTTCGGGTAATCAGTCCATCCAGATAAACAAGGGCTTGTTTTCATACAAAATCGGCTCATCGGGATGCGATTTGTCCTCCATAGACTGGTCACAGGATGTTTTTCTCGCCGTAACGATCGAAGGCTCGACAATGATCCCGAGAGAACAGATAACCGGGTCGGCTTATACCCTCCAGACACAGGCTATAAATGTTAATTTCACCGCAGCAGGAAACATTGCCGCAACAGATATCCAGTCTGCAATCGAAGAACTCGACTCTGAAAAACTCGCGACCACAGGCGGGAGCCTGACCGGAAATCTCGCAGTCGATGGAACCGTTACCGCCACGGCTTTTTCAGGTGACGGCTCTCAACTAACGGGCATTTCAAGCGCCTCGGTTGATGATATCCAGGCGGGCACCGGAATCGATGTCGCAACCGCTACCGACACAGTGACAATAAGCGTTAAAGATGAATATGTATCCAATACCGGCGACACTATGACCGGCGCTCTCGTTGTCGAGGACAGCATCACCGCGGCGGGCAATATCACTGCCGCAACCGGCACTATAACCGCGGCTTCATTTGTTGGAGACGGCTCGGCGCTCACGGGCATCGGCGCTGCCACGGACACCGTTTCCATCGGCGGCGACACGATGACCGGCCCTCTCGCCGTAGAGGACAGCATTACCGCGGCAGGCAACATCACCGCCGCAACCGGCACCATCACCGCAGCTTCGTTCGCCGGTGACGGCTCGGCGCTCACGGGCGTTGACGCATCGACTCTCGACGGCCTCGATTCAACGGATTTCGTCGCGACTTCTACAACTGTATTTGTTAATACCGCCGGAGATACCATGACCGGCTCACTTGCTGTCGAGGCCGGCATCACCGCGGCGGGCGATATCACCGCAGCAACAGGCACCATCACCGCGGCGGCTTTCGTCGGTGACGGCTCCGGGCTCACCGGCATTGGGACTGCAACCGACACCGTTTCCATTGGCGGCGACACCATGACCGGGCCTCTCGCTGTCGAGGCCGGCATCACCGCGGCGGGCAACATCACTGCGGCAACCGGCACCATCACTGCGGCTTCATTCGTCGGTGACGGCTCGGCTCTCACCGGCATCAGCACAGCTACCGACACCGTTTCCATTGGCGGCGACACGATGACCGGCCCTCTCGCCGTCGAGGACAGCATTACTGCGGCGGGCAACATCACTGCGGCAACCGGCACCATCACTGCGGCTTCATTCGTCGGTGACGGTTCGGCTCTCACCGGCATCAGCACAGCTACCGACACCGTTTCCATCGGCGGCGACACGATGACCGGCCCTCTCGCCGTCGAGGACAGCATTACCACGGCGGGCAACATCACCGCCGCAACAGGCACCATCACTGCGGCTTCGTTCGCGGGCGACGGCTCAGCTCTCACAAGCGTGGACGCTTCAACCCTCGACGGCCTCGATTCAACGGATTTCGTGGCAACTTCTACAACAGCCTTCGTTAATACCACCGGCGGCACTATGACCGGAGCTCTGACAGTCAACAATGACATAACCGCAACAGGCACCATCACCGCCGCATCGTTCGCGGGCAACGGCTCGGCGCTCACAAGCGTGGACGCCTCGACTTTAGGAGGATACGCCACGTCTGATTTCGTCGCGACTTCTACAACAGCTTTCGTCAATACCACCGGCGACACCTTGACCGGCGACCTGATGGTCGATGCCGATCTGCTGGTATCAAACAATATAACAGCCACCGGCACCGTGACGGCGAATGCTTTCTACGGCGACGGGTCCAACCTCACCGGCATCGCTGCAGCAGCCGACTCGGTATCCAAATCAGGCGACACCATGACGGGAGCGCTGACAGTCAACCATAACATAACCGCAACAGGCACTGTCACCGCCGCATCGTTCGCGGGCGACGGTTCGGCGCTCACGAGCGTGGACGCTTCGACGCTCGGCGGTTTTGCCACGTCTGATTTTGTCGCGACTTCCACCACCGCTTTCGTCAATACCACCGGCGACACCATGACCGGCGACCTGACGGTCGATGCCGATCTGCTGGTATCGAACAATATAACAGCCACCGGCACCGTGACGGCAAGTTTATATTACGGCGACGGGTCCAACCTTACCGGGATCGGAACAGCCACCGACACTGTTTCCATCGGCGGCGACACGATGACCGGCGAACTCATAGTTGACAGCGATATAACAGTTTCCGGCAACATCACCGCGGCAACCGGCACCATCACTGCCCAGGCATTTTCCGGCGGCGGCGCGGCGCTGACGAGTGTTGACGCTTCGACTTTAAGCGGCTACGCGACCTCGGACTTCGTTGCGACTTCGGCGGTCAGCTGGGTGGAAACTTCGGGCGATACCATGTCCGGCGGACTCGTGGTTGAAAGTGATATAACAACAGCCGGGAATATAACCGCCGCCACAGGGACGATAACCGCACAGGCTTTCTCCGGCGACGGCTCGGCCCTGACAGGGATTATCGCGACAAACGCCGATACACTCGACAGTATGGACTCGACGGAATTCGTTTCTTACAACGGCGCAGGCAACGCGACCATGACCGGGAATCTCGATCTTGCCAACTTCGCGCTTCTCAACGTCGAATGGGTCAATTCCGATATCGGGAACGGAAGCGGGCTGGATGCCGATACGCTCGACGGGCACGGTTCGGAATACTTCGTTCAGGATGATTGCACAAATTGTATAAACGCGACTGAGATAGAAGATATTTATCTCCTGAACTCGGGCGACATATTGCTCGGAGACCTTACACAGACCGGCAACCTCGACCTCACCGGAACTCTCACTGTCAACGGCGACATCTCCATGAATGGAAATGTCGATGTGAATAATAACAGCCTTCTCGATGTCGACTGGAGCACTTCCGACGACGGGACGGGAAGCGAACTCGACGCGGACAAACTTGACGGTTTCGATTCAACCTATTTCATGACCGCCGTATCCGATTCATGGGTCAACACCACGGGCGACGTGATATACGGAAAACTGGGCATTACTCAAAACACGGCTACAGCCTCAGTCTCGTCATATCAGACCGGCGCGGCGAACGAAGCCGGCTATTTCGCCATAAACAACGCAGGGAACAGCGACAACGCCCTGCTCGCAGTCACCAACGGGACGGGTAGCGCGGTTTACGGCGATAACACGAGCACCGGTTACGGCATTTACGGCAGAAACCAGAGCACGGGATACGGCATCTACGGGCTTAACACCGGGACCGGTTACGGCATTTACGGCAAAAACGAAAGCGCAACAACCGGCTACGCGGGATTCTTCGCGAACTCCAACGCCGCGAATTCGTCAAATGCCCTCACCGGCGAATCGAACGGAACCGGCAGCGGGATTTACGGACATAACACAGGAACCGGAAAAGCCGCAAGTTTCGAAGTAACGGGAGCGGGCAACAGCTCCGACGTCGTTTACTCGACAACCAACGGCACCGGCGACCTTTTCGCCGGAAATCACACAGGCGCTTCGGGAAATCTCGTGGCGCTTCAGGACAGCGGAACAGACAGGCATGTCATAGATACGGAAGGACAAACTTCAATAACATCATCCGCCACCGCCGTGAACGCGCTCGATATAACCCACAGCGGAACACAGGATGCGCTCCTCGTTGACCAGCAGGCTTCGACCGGATACGCGGCTGTACACGGGCAGACATCGGGAACCGGACCTGCGGGTATTTTCAACATTGAAAACGCCGCCAACTCGACGGCTGCGATATTTATAACTACGAACGGTACCGGAACTGCCGGAGATTTCTCGATAACCAACAGCGGGAGTTCGGCGGATGCCGTCAGAACAACTACAAACGGATCAGGAGCTGCAGTTTATGCTTCTAACAGCGGAACAGGCTTCGGCATCGAGGCAAGAATAGCCGGCAACGCGGGCTCGCCGGGTCTTTTTTCTATATCCAACTCCGCGAATAATTCAGACGCAATCTACGCATCGACTGCCGGCGGCGGTAATGCAATTCAGGCGATCGCGACAGGAACAACGGGAATCGCGGGCAGATTCAGAGTCACAAACGCCGCCAATACATTCCCCGCGCTGTATTCCCTGACCGACGGCGTTGGCCCTGCTCTCTCGGCATTCACAACCGGGACATCACAGGCGGGCAAGTTCGAAGTCAGCAACGCAACCAATGACAGCGATACAATATATGCCACGACAAACGGCACGGGACAGGCGGCTCATTTTGAAATCAACAACGCAACAACAAACGAAGCCGCTGTTTTATACGCTCATACCAATGGCACCGGCCAGGCCGCTGTGTTCAAGGTTGAAAACGCCGCAAGCGCAACCGATGCCGTTTACATTTCCACTCAGGGAAACAGCAGCAGCACGGCTCTCAATGTCGAGAACACCGGCGACGGTAAAGCCGGTTATTTCAAGATCGACAACAGCACAAGCGCTGAAACAGCCGTGACTATATCGACCAACGGAACCGGCGATGCTCTGTACGCAATCAATTCCAACAATTCAATCGGTAATGCCGCAGAATTCGGGCTGTCAAACGCATCTAACTCAGGCGAAGTCATCCTCGCTGCGACAACCGGCCTTGGAAAAGCCGGTAAATTTGTAATCGCAAATGCTTCCAATGCAACCGATGCCGTTTATATCCAGACGAACGGGACCGGCGCACTTCTCGGCGGCGACCACACCGGCACTTCAGGCAACCTCGTGGAAATCGCTTCAGGCGGAAACGCTGCATTTGTCATTGACAAAACCGGTAATGTTTACGCCAGCGGTTCTTTGAATTTCGACTCAGGCATAAGCACCGGCAACCTGGATATGGCTACGAATCTGATCGAAAACCTCGGCGACCCCGACAGCGGCGACGACGCGATGGACCGCGACTACGCGGACACCCGTTATGTCAATGCGACCGGGGATGCCGTAAACGGGAATGTCGGACTTACACAATCCGGAGCGACGGCGACGATATCCGTATACCAGACCGGCGCGACAGACGAAGCCGGTTATTTCGAGGTCAACAACGCGGGCAATGGCGAGGCTGCCGTTTCTTCTGCGACGAACGGAACCGGGCCTCTTTTCTACGGCGACCACACCGGCGCTTCTGGCAACCTTGTGGAAATCGCTTCAGGCGGAAGCGCTTCGTTCGTAGTAGATAAAACCGGTAATGTCTACGCCAGCGGTTCTTTGAATTTCGCTTCCGGCACAATCACCGGCAACCTGGACATGGGCGCAAATCCAATAGAAAACCTCGGCGATCCCAACAGCGGCGACGACGCGATGGACCGCGACTACGCGGACACCCGTTATGTCAATGC
>ERZ795048.496-NODE-496-length-41032-cov-32.089074_pt1 | contig 41032 bp, 32 predicted proteins | sample MGYA00375132_ERZ795048 | MGnify/ENA primary metagenome ERZ795048 (study PRJEB30177, sample SAMN05720225) | activated sludge metagenome | isolation source: Anaerobic digester | place: Hong Kong | collected 2014-12-17 ...
AAACGGAGTATAATATGCAGTGTAAATGCGGGGGAGTACTTATAGAAGGGAAAACAACGTTCAGAACCAGCAATAAAAATTTTACATTTATCCTTGAGAACGTTCCTGCAAAAAAATGTATGCGATGTGATGAAATCCGGATTTCTGACGAAACAAACGATAAGCTTCAAAAGCTTGTAAACCGGATAGAAAGAGATACCAATGAAATTATAACAGGACGCCCGTCAGCCAACCTTTATGATTATTGAACCTTATCAATCTGCTTTTATTATTACAAAACTAATACCGGGATAATCAAGTAATAACGATATGGGATTATTATCCAGATACATCAACAAACTCCTTTCTCTTTCATTACCTGAAAAAGATTTCACGCACAGCAAAGTAGGAGTCTGGCAATGGGACATCAATAATGATTATTTTAATGTTAACCGGTTCTGGTATGAAAAGTTAGGATACGAAAAAAACAGAACACGGAATCTTGAATTAATTCTTACTCTTATACACCCGGATGATATTGAAAACGTTAAAAATGATCTCGATAAACTTCTTGCTCCCTCTAATAAAAAAGAGATCGATTTTGAAATCCGGCTGAAAAAAAGTGACGGCAACTGGCTCTGGGTGTATGTTAATGGGAAAATAATCAAGTATGCTAATGAGAAACCCGCACTTGCCGAAGGAATTCTTCTCGATATTACACGCCAGAAAAAGATAGAAACAATACTTCAGAATAAAAACAGCGAGATAGAAGCCCTTTACGAAGAATCCGAAGCCCAGAATGAAGAGATGGCCGCAATGATGGATGAACTTCAGCGAAACCAGATCCAGCTTGAAGAGGCCAATGCAAGGCTCAGCATGAGCGAAGCAAAATTCAGGGATATATTCGATAAATCCCCGATAGGTATAATCCAGTCCACAATTAACGGTATAATAATCAACGCCAATAAAGCATTCTGCAAAAGTTTCGGATATAATTCACCTGAAGAGTTAATTTCAAGTATAAGCAATACTGCTGAATTCTATAAAGATAAAGATTCGAGAGATAAAATCCTGATAGCACTGCAGACTGAAAACTTTGTGTTCACTCAGGATCTTACAGGGAACAGGAAGGATGGCTCAAGCCTGAATGCGAATGTTTACCTCGTGCGTCTTACTGATAAATATACCGGTGAGGATTATCTCACTACTTTTGTTGAAGATATAACTGAATTGAAATCATCACAGCTTGAGCGTGACCTTTTTTTCAATAACTCGGGTGACCTTATGCTGATTCATACGATCAGGGGGAGGATCAAACAGGCAAACCCGGCATGGGAGGAGATACTGGGATGGCACCCTGATGAACTCAAATCGATTAATCTCGGACATATTCTGCATCCTGATGATATTGAAAAGACTGCTGAATTCGGCAGACTGCTGCATAAAAATCACACAAGGTTGAATATAACAAACCGCTATATTACAAAAGATGGTGAATACAGGACCATTCGCTGGGCAAGTACTCTGTTTAAAGATGATAATCTGGTTTTTTCTTCAGGGCGGGATGAAACCGAAAGGTATGAGGCAGAGATGGAGCTTCAGAAGATGTGGGACAGGCTGGACCTTGCTTTAAAAAGCGGGACTATAGGCTTGTGGGAATATAACGTGAAGGAGAACACGCTCGCTTTTAACAGCAATCTTGCTGAAATAGTCGGCTTCAGTAAAATTGACAATATTTCCTCGAGATGGAAAGAGTTTATCCATGAAGATGATTTTCGTTCATCAGCAAAAGCGATGTTTGATCTTTTAAACGGCAAAAAAGATAGCTATGTAGACCAATACAGGATGCTCCTTCCGGATGGAACCTATAGATGGATTTTCTCAAGAGGCAAAATTGTCGAGTATACTTCCAGCGGAGAACCTGTCCGCATAGCAGGTTCAATAACGGATATAACAGAACAGAAGGACGCGGAAAACAGCAGGCTTGCCCTTGAATACCAGATGCTTCAGGCCCAGAAACTTGAAAGCCTCGGCCTGCTGGCTGGCGGAATAGCACATGACTTCAACAACCTGCTGACTGGTATACTGGGAAACACCGACATGCTCCTTTACGAACTGCCGGATCAACTACCGGTTCAGCAGAAACTTATCGATATAAGGAAAGCAGCCAAAAGAGCAAGTGAGCTTACAAGGCAGATGCTGACATACTCAGGCAAGAGCACATTTAAAACTGAAATAATTGACCTGAACAACCTTATAGAAGAGATGAGTTCTCTTTTTGATATATCTGTTTCCAAAAAGGTTAAAATCACTTACAAATTGGATGATAGTATCCCATGTATTACAGGTGATCCGGCTCAGATTAGCCAGATATTGATGAATCTTGTTCTCAATGCATCTGAGGCAATTGAAAATAGTGGTGAAGTTAAAATCAGTACTTCAATCCGTGAATGCGGCATAGCTGAAATTAATTCGCTGACTTTAAACAGTAATATTACTCCCGGTATTTATCCTGTTCTTGATATTTCGGACAATGGTTCAGGCATTCCGCAGGATAAAATTAAGCAGATATTTGATCCTTTTTACACAACAAAATTTACAGGGAGGGGACTTGGGCTTGCGGCAGTGTCAGGAATTATACGCAGCCATAATGCAGGCCTCCTTGTGGAAAGCCGGATTGATAGCGGTACAACTTTCCGGATTTACTTTCAGCCCACGCAGCAGCAGCCCGCCGAACAGTATGTTGAAGAAAAAAAACCTGTGGACAGGCAGAAAAAAAATTTAACGGTACTTGTTGCTGATGATGAATCATATATACGCACTCTTACCTCAAGGATGCTTAAAACCGCAGGCTTTGATGTTCTTCTCGCAGAAAACGGTATTGATGCAATTAAAATTTTCAGTGAGAATATAAATACTATCGGCTGCATTATTCTTGACCTTACCATGCCGGAGATGGACGGGCATGAAGCACTTATGGAACTGAGAAAAATCAACAATAAACTTCCGATAATAATAAGCAGCGGGTACAGTGAAGTTGATATTACATCACAGTTCGAAGGTGAGAACATTTCAGGATTTCTTCAGAAACCCTACCAGTTTGATGAGCTTTTAATGATTATTGACAGAGCTGTTAAAAACTCAGGGAAATAAAAATTTTATTTCCCTGCTTTTTTCGACCAGGAATCCTTAAGTGACACTGTCCTGTTAAAAACCGGCAGATCACCTGTAGAATCCTGATCCATACAGAAATAACCGGTTCTGTCGAACTGGAACCTGTCTCCCGGCTTAGCGTTATTAATAAACGGTTCCACAAAAGCTGACGCTGTTTTGAGTGAATCGGGGTTGAGATTAGCCTTGTAATCCTCACCCTCGGCAAGGTCATCAGGATTTTCTTTTGTGAAAAGATGCTCATAAAGCCTTGTTTCGCACTTTACAGCCTGCCCGGCAGAAACCCAGTGAATTGTACCTTTAACCTTGCGCCCGTCCTGAGACCATCCGCCCTGTGTTGAAGGGTCATAAGTACAATGAATCTCTGTTACATTGCCATCATCATCTTTAACAAAAGATTCACATTTAATATAATAAGCATGTTTAAAGCGGACTTCCGCTCCCGGAGCAAGCCTGAAGTAACCCTTTGGCGGAACTTCCATAAAATCTGTTCTTTCAATATAAAGTTCGCGGGAGAAAGGCATCTCTCTTTTCCCCATATTTTCATCTTCAGGATTATTTACAGCTTCAACATATTCAACTTTTCCTTCAGGATAATTATCAATAATTACTTTCACAGGATCAATTACTGCCATTACCCTCTGAGCCCGTTTATTAAGGTCTTCACGGAGACAATGTTCAAGCATTGCAATGTCAACCATGTTATCTGCTTTCGCAACACCTATACGGTCAGCGAAGTCACGGATAGCTTCAGGAGTGTACCCCCTTCTGCGGAGCCCGGCAATTGTGGGCATACGGGGGTCATCCCATCCCTTAACATAATTCTTTGTAACAAGCTCCAGCAGTTTCCTTTTACTCATTACTGTATATGAAAGATTAAGGCGTGCAAATTCTATCTGCCTTGGTTTATGCAATGTATCTGTCTCATTAACAACCCAGTCATAGAGCGGCCTGTTATTTTCAAACTCAAGTGTACATATTGAGTGTGTTATATTTTCAATTGAATCTGAAAGAGGGTGAGCGAAATCGTACATAGGGTATATGCACCATGCATCGCCAGTCCTGTGGTGATGTGAGCGCTGAATCCTGTAGAGCACCGGATCCCGCATTACTATATAACCGGAGCTCATATCTATTTTGGCACGAAGGGTTTTTTCACCATCTTTAAACTCACCGCTTCTCATCCTCTGAAAGAGATCAAGATTCTCCTCAACACTGCGGTTTCTCCATGGACTCTCTTTACCCGGCTGCTTCAGAGTGCCCCTGTACTCCCTCATCTGGTCAGCAGTAAGGTCACAAACATAGGCTTTCCCTTTTTTTATAAGAACAACAGCAAATTCATAAAGCTTTTCATAATAATCAGAAGCATAATAAAGCCTGTTTTCCCAGTCAAAGCCCAACCATTTAACATCACCCTGAATGGAATCAACATACTCAGTCTCTTCCTTGGATGGATTGGTGTCATCAAACCTGAGATTACAGGTACCTTTAAACTCATTTGCAATGCCGAAATTAAGACATATTGACTTGGCGTGGCCTATATGAAGATATCCGTTGGGTTCAGGAGGAAATCGTGTAGCAACAGTATCATGTTTGCCTGTCCTTAAATCCTCCCTGATAATCTCCTTGATAAAATTCGATTTACCTGTTTCGTTCCCTGCCGGTGTACCATTTTCGCTCATATTCATAACCCCGATGAATCAAAATTATGAGTCATATCTTACCCAGAGCTTACAATTATCAAGTAAATAATGATAATGAGAAATTATTTAACAGGAATGTTACCCTTCGCTGTATTTCTCCATATCAGTTGATGTCTCCATGAGCATACGGGCAATACCTTTCCCCTCAAGTGCAGTCATCCTGTTGCTCTCTGTTACCTTGCAGGCTTCAGAGGCAGTGGCCACTGTTTTTTCACTGAAAAGTGTTATGTGATTTATATCCTTCACAATCTTAAAGTTATTCTCCTTAATACCATTTATGCTCTGCATAACGTCAGATGATTTCTGCCGGACAGACTGCATGCTTGAAAGGATGCCTTTAAAAACCTCACCTGTATCATGAATAAGGGTATTCTGAACATTGTTTGCTGTAATGAGTGCCCTAACCGCATCAAGGGATTCATCCACTCTACGCTTCATTTCATTCAGAATCCCGCCGATATTTTCCGTGGACTCTCTGCTCTGATCCGCAAGCTTGGAAATTTCATCAGCAACAACAGCAAAACCCCTTCCCGCTTCACCGGCACGGGCAGCTTCTATTGAAGCGTTAAGCGAAAGGAGATTTGTTTTGTCTGAAATATCGCGTATTATATCTATAATATTCCTGATTTCATCAGACTGCTTAAGCAGCTCTGATATTGTAAGATTTACTCTGTCGCCCCCTTTCTGAACAGCGGTTGTATTATCAGTTAAACCTTCGACAAGTTTAAGAGCATCAGTAACCTTTTTTGAAGTTGCACCGGATTCGCTCCCCATCTCTGAGGCCAGCTTCATGCACTGTTCAATACTCCCCCCAACATCACTGCTGAGTTTAAGCTGATTCTGAAGATTACCGGTAATAGAACCTGTCTCAGAGGTAATCTCATTTACAGCAGTCGAAACATTACCTGAAGAGACAGCAAGCCTCTCAAGAATTTCATGTGCCTGTTTTGAATTTTCAATAAGAACACCGGCTGCCTTTATTATATCAGCAATAAGGTTTCTCTGTTTATCCTTCTCCTCTTCTATTCTGTTGATTTTATCATTATTTATTTCGTTGGAGATCTTTGTTGTAATGATATAAACTATTGCAAAAAGTATAACGCAGGCCATCTGTATTGTATAATCTGTTGTAGTGGATTTATCCCTGAGCCCCAGAAATACTGTAAGATAAGCCACACGAAGGGCATTAATGACAACCATAGCAATACAGCTGATTTTCATCAGCTTCAGATCAAAATAGAGAAGATAAATTGAAAGCATGGGAAGTATATAAACAAAAACCATTGTTCTCGTAGTACTGAAAACAGCAAAGGAATAGAGCACGAAATACCCGGTAAGTGTTATTATCTTGATTTTTTCGTTTTCTTTGTCACGACTGAAAATGAATGTAGCCAATGCCATAGGAATAATCATAATAGTGAAAAAGCTCAGCACAAATTCAAGGCTTCTCCCCCCTTTGAAGTATTCTGAAATATAGCCTAATAGCAAAAATGAATCGAGAATCCAGTTAATAATAAGGACATATCTGTTAATCCTGGAAATTGAACCTTCCATAAAATAAAAACTCCGGAATTGAGGATAATGAGGTAAAAACTCCGCCATAATTTCAATATAGTCTGTATAAATAACAGAGCCATACTGACAGGTGAGTACATTAAAAATGAGAGGGATTTAGTCAATAACTAAAATATGTCAGATGTGAAGCTATACCTGAATTCATTATTCTTTATTTGGAGCATAAATATAATACAAACCGAAGTTCTCTTTAAATGAATATCTCCCGTGAACATGATTCATAAAGTTTCTTCCGAAATGACTGTAATCATACCATTCCGGAATCCAGGGTGCCAGGGGATTCTGATCAAATACTACGGCATCAAATCCCCCACGATCAAGTCTTTTATAAAAAGCTGTGAGAAGTTCAGGCTTTTCCATATCGATGATTCTGAACATAAAGGGATCAAGGTGATAAACATCTTTTTCCATTAAAATCGGGAGCCATGGATTCTGCGCGAAGATAAGCTTTTTGTCTTTAAGAGATTCTGCTGTTTTGTTTATATGCAAAAGAAAAGGTTCCTTTTTATGGACCTGCCTGAGCCCGTGACTGTTGATAAAAAAAGCAATGAGAATAACAGCAGCGCTGCATTTAATCACTGTTCCCGTTGTAAGTTTATATTCACTGATAACCCCTGCGATTACAAGGACTGAAGCTATATGTAGATCTATCAGGTGATTCCCCACAATCCCCTCTGACCCGAAAATAAAAAGAGTTACAGCAAGAGTGACTGCCATATAGAGAGCGTACTGCGACTTTAAAATATCCCGGCCTTTGAAAAGCATAGCAGTGATCCCTGCTGTAAAAACAGCAAGCGCAGCTGTGTCTGTGCCTGTTATGCAGCTCATAAAATTAAATGGTGATTTGATAAATTTAATGATGGTTGTGCCCCCTGAAGCGCACATAGTAAATATCTCAAACAGCCTGCCGGATGAAAGAACCTGTATCCCTGCTGTAAATAAAAGAGTAAAACCTGCAAATATACCCGCGAACCTCATAGCTTCAAGTTTTTTATCATTTAAAAACAGCCAGAGAACAACAGCGGTTATTCCGTATATCGATGTAATTTTAGCCATTACCGTAAGTGAAAACAGGAGAGAGGAGAAAACCATCCTGGAAGTTTTATTATCATAAGAGAGAGCAAAGTAGATACCAAGCACATTAAGAGCTGCAGCCAGTATATCACCCCTTACCGCAGTCATTGCTGTTATAAGATTGCTGCTGCACAACAGAAGTGTGATCATTATGAGAGATGAAATAAAACCGAGACCTGCCCTTTTAAATATAAGCCATGCTGCAATGAGCAAAACAGCTGATGAGAAGAGACTGATAACATGCCCTGTGAAGAAAACATCTCCGGTGAGCCGGATGAGCCCTGCGTGCAAAGCAAAGTAAAGAGGCATCCATCTTGTACCGCCGGTACCGATGACATCATCTGCCAGAGGCCTGTAAAAGATACCCTTTGAAAGATCAGCAGCCAGCGCTGCCCATGAACCTGATACCTGCTCAAGAAAATGCCCCTGAAGTGCGAAAATAATCCTTATTATCAATAATGCTGCAGTTAACCCGAGTAGAGAAAAAACTATCAGTTTATATAATCTGCTGTTTTCATTACATTGTAGTATTTCATCTGAATTAATTTGTCTGTTCATCTTTTCCGTATATCTATTCTTTTAAATAATGATTGAAACGATAAAGAGATATAAATGCTTGTACTTACTCAGATGTAAACTCTTTTTTATTGCCATATAATTTCAAAAAACATCAAAAAACCGGTTATCTATCCAAAAAAAGAGCTAAAATTGCTTAAAATAACTCTATTACTCTATTTTTTTGTTGACCATTTTCAAAACAACACTATTTTATAGTAAATTTTAGCCCGGATGTGCTGCTCTTTTATTTGAGTTCATACCGCAAGCTTAAAACTAAAAAATTAAAACTATAAAAATTTAATTACGTCAGGGGAGTGTAATATGGTATTGAAACGGATAATATCCTGTTTAGCCATAATCAGCGTAGTATTTTTAATGTCGTGTTATGATGTAGCATATGATAAGGATGATGGAGCTGCAGCAACCGGAAACTGGTGGGATGGATTAAATACTGAACAAGCTGTAAAAGCAATGGATATTAAAGCAGATATTTCCAGCACAAGCAAATCAGATACCGATCAAGCTGTTGAGGTAACATGGGCTTTCCCGCATGTTTTAGATTTAGGTTGTTCGGCCTGGACTATCTCAGTTCAAACAACAAGTATAATAGATGGTACACCTTCGGTATTTGAAGTAATAACAGATGGAGAATTAACACGAGTTATTGCAGATGAAGAAGTTCTTTATACATGGAAAGGCCTCTTTTGTCATACTTATGAAGAAAAAATAGTTACTTACAAAGTTACCATGAAAGATCATACCGATCCAGCTAATCAAAAAGAATATGATAACATTGTTTCTTTTATAGTCTATCCTAATCCGGTAACTCTAAGAATTACAAGTCTGGCAAGTGAAAGAAAATCACCTGCTGAATTGTTTGGATACTGGAGATCAAAATGGTACGACATCTGCCGTAGAGAACTTAATTTCAATGTGGATATTGAATATAATCTACCGGAAGAAGAACCTCTACGCCCATGGAGTCATGTAAACTTTAAAATTAAATCATATCATTCATTTGGTGTTACCGAGCATTGGTCTAATAGCTCATATTGTAAAGTTACTAAAGAAGAACCTACCGATGAAGAAAAATCATCAGGAATAAAAGCCAGACTAAAATACAGCTTTGAAGATCTACCAATTAATAAAATATCTCAAGAACCAACAGGTTTTTTTGATTACAATGACGTAGTTTTCAAAGTAGAAGTTATTCAATAGAAAAAAATCGTTCTGATAATAAAAGGGTGACCCAAATCACCCTTTTTTTATACTCTCACCAAAGCAGTCAAATTACCCTGTCTCACCCCAACCCTCCGTGAACTCCGTGCCTCCGTGGTAAAAAAAAAATTCCCGAATCGCCGTATTCACCATAACATAAGGAAAAAAATCTGTGCCTATCTGTGTCCATCTGTGTAAAATATTTTAAACTCCACCAGAACTGCCTTCCGGAATCTCACCACTCCCCTTCATCCACCGGAGCAACAACCCTGTGCGGCACCCCCTCCCTGGGCTTCTCCATCCACGGTGCAACAGTATCTCTCCACAGAGCATAATGTGCAGTCTCCTTATGCGCTGCTGCATCTTCATCAGTACAATAAGCCTCATATAACGTAAACTCCGCCGGATTCTGAATTGACTGAAGTACATCAAATCTCAGGTTACCAGGCTCCTTCACAGAATTTCTGTGATTTTCAACTGTTGCTTTTATAAAATCATCAATATGTTCTTTCTTAACATAAACTTTAACGCAGGTGACTATCAAAGGATGCCTCCATTGGAATGATAAATTTCTACTGCCGGTTTTGCCTCTATTTATATCAGTGTAGATAAAATTTATATCAGAGTCGAGTAATTTTATATCACCATTGATTGAATTTATATCAACTTCGGGTGTTTTTATATCAAAATTGACCCGAATTATATCAGCGTCGAGTGAATTTATATCAACGTTGACTAAATTTATATCAAAATCAATGTAATTTGTATCAGCGCTGACTGAATTTATATCAAAATCGATGTAATTTGTATCAACGCTGACTGCAATCATATCAACACCGGTTCAATTTATATTAATGCCGGTTATTTTTCATCACCACCCGCTTCGCTGGAGTCACGGAGTACACAGAGTTATGAATATTGAAATCATTCTATATCTGTGTTCATCTGTGTAAAACGCCTTCTAACCTCAGTGTCCTCCGTGCCTCTGTGGTGAAAAATTTTTTTATAATTATTACATAGCATTATTCTCCTGAAATAAACCTGCTGGAAACCCCATTTACTTCATTGACAAATGTTTCCCCTTTTAAAAAATAATTAATTATACTTAAACTCTAAACACCCCCAAGGAGCACCCATGTTCGAAAAACTTTTTCAGCCGATAAAAATAAATAAAACAGAAATAAAAAACCGCATCGTGTACCCCTCCCTTGCACTGAACTACTCCGATGACCGCAGACTGAACAACAGGTACATGAACTTTTACCGCGAGAAAGCAAAGGGTGGCGCAGGTATTGTCACTGTTGGCCCTGTGCTCTTTGATGACACAGGAACAGGTGTAATCACTCCATCTATCGCTGATGAAAAAACCATACTCTCATTCAGAGAACTTGCCTCTGCTATAAAAAATGAAGGAGCCCGTGCCTGGATGCAGCTCTACCATGCGGGTGCCTATGCCTATAAATCAATGATGAACGGGTGCGACACTATTGCACCCTCCTCTGTCTACTCAAAGTATTCAAAAGAGACACCGCGGGAGATGAGCATTGAAGATATTCATGCCCTTCAGGAAGCTTTTATTACTGGAGCTGAACGCGCGAAAGAAGCCGGTTTTGACGGAGTAGAGCTACTGGGCTCAGCAGGTTATCTCATCACGCAGTTTCTCTCTCCGCTCAAAAATCTCAGAACAGACGAATACGGAGGATCATTCGAAAACAGAACGCGCTTTCCCCGTGAGCTCATAGAGAAGATGCGGGAACGGTTAGGCCCCGACTTCCCCATCACAATAAGGATGGCGGGGAACGACTTTGTACCGGGGAGCAATACAAGCAGCGAAGTTCCGCTTATTGCCAAAGTCTATGAAGAGGCTGGTATTAACGCAATCAGCGTAACCGGAGGCTGGCATGAATCGCAGGTTCCTCAGCTTGCCATGGAGCTGCCGCGCGGAGGTTTCTCGTACCTTGCGAAAGCAGTAAAAGAAACTGTATCGATTCCGGTAATCGCCTCTAACAGGATTGCCGATCCATTTACCGCAGTGCAGATAATCAAAGACGGCATGGCTGACATGATAAACCTTGGCCGTGTGCTCATCGCAGATCCATTCTGGCCGGAGAAAGTAAGACAGGGAAATATTGACGAGATACGGCCCTGCGTAGCATGTTCGCAGGGGTGCACAGATGAATTCTTCAGCGGCCGTTCTGTTATCTGCCTTGCCAATGCACGCGCAGGTTTTGAAGGTGAGAGAAATATTAAGGCCGCAGATAATCCGAAAAAAATTATGGTGATCGGAGCGGGGCCCGCGGGGCTTGAGGCCGCATACCGTGCTGCTGAGGCAGGCCATTCTGTTTCTCTCTACGAAAAAAATGATGATATAGGCGGACAGTTATGGATTGCCGGAACCCCTCCGCATAAGCAGGAGTTGTGGGAATTTATCCGTTATTACGAAGCAATGCTTGCGAAGCACAACGTCACTCTCCATCTTGAAACTGAAGTTACACCTGAACTTATTAAATCAGAGAAACCTGATTATATAATAGCAGCAGAGGGAGCGGAGGAGATTCTCCCCCCCATTGACGGAATTGATGACAGCAGTATATTCTCCGCATGGAATGTACTTGAAAATGATCCTGAACTGGGGAAAAAAATTGCTGTAATCGGCGGAGGAGCTGTGGGACTCGAAACCGCTGAGTTCCTTGCATCAAAGGGGACTCTTGATCCGGAGACTCTTTACTTCCTCTTTAAATATAAAGCGGAAAGTTACGAAAGGCTTCATGAGCTTATCAGGAAGGGTACAAAGGGGGTCACTGTTTTTGAAATGCAGCCCCGTGCCGGCAAAGGTGTAGGAAAATCTACAAAGTGGATACTCATGGGGAACATTGAAGATCATGATGTAAAAATTGTGACAGGAGCAAAGGTCACCTCTGTGAGAAATAATATGATAGTTTATGAAAAAGAGGGTGAAACCCATAGTGAAAAATTTGACAGCATAATAAACGCCGCAGGGGCGAGGTCTGTAAGAAATACCGCTGATAAACTTGAAAGCACAGGGATACCTTTTACTGTTATAGGGGACAGTGTCCGTCCCATGAATATTCTTCAGGCTGTACACGAGGGATTTCTGGCTGTGATGAATTTGAAATAGCATGTTTTTTCATTTACAAATTTTAACCGTAAATAGATATATCCAGTAACCACATATCCCAGGAGCATAAAATGAGAGTCAGATTCGCGCCGAGCCCCACAGGTTACCTGCACATTGGTAACGCAAGAACAGCAGTAATTAACTATCTTATAGCCAAAAAAACCAGCGCTGAATATATAATAAGAATCGAAGACACAGACCGGGAGAGGAGCACAAAGGAATCAGAGATCTCCATTCTCAATGATCTGAAGTGGCTCGGCATTAACTGGACAGAGGGCCCCGACATCGATAAAGGCCACGGCCCCTACAGGCAGTCAGAGCGGGATGAAATTTACAGGGAATATACGGAAAAGCTTATAAAGTCCGGCAACGCATTCCGCTGTTTCTGCACACGCGAGCAGGTTGAAGAGGATAAGAATAAGGCCATGGCTGAGAATAAACCTTTTCTCGACAGGTGTCGCGAAAAGTCGCTTGAGGAGCAGGATAAACTTGCTTCCGAAGGGAAAGAGTTCACTGTAAAATTCAAGGTTCCCGAAAATGAAGTAATTACTTTCGACGATAAAATAAAAGGGACAGTTACATTCAACAGCAGCAACATCGGCGGAGATTTTATTATCGTACGCTCTGACGGCGGCCCGGTGTACAACTACATCGTAAGTATCGACGACGCGCTCATGGAGGTTACTCATGTAATCCGCGGAGAGGACCACCTTTCCAACACGCCGAAACAGATGCTCATTGCAAAGGCCCTGGGGCTCCCGCAGATTGAGTATGCGCATCTCCCCCTGATACTCGGTTTTGACAAGAAGAAGCTTTCTAAACGTCACGGTATAACTTCAGTTGATATTTACAAACAGGAGGGGTATCTCCCTGAAGCTCTTATGAATTACCTGGGACTGTTAGGATGGTCAACAGAGTCAGGCGAGGAGCTCCTTGAATTTGACAAACTGGTTGAACTCTTTGATATTACTCACATAGGTAAGAGCCCGGCAGTTTTTGATTTCCAGAAACTGAAGTGGATGAACGGCAACTACATGAAGAAGTATCCTGTGGAACAGCTTACTGATATGCTTACACCATACATTGATGATGCAGGTTTCTCAACATCAGCAATTGAGAGGAGCAGGCTTGAAGGGATAGTTTCAATTCTCCGCAACTCATGCGAGATTCTCTCTGATATAAAAAATCTTATCGGAATATTTCTCAATGATATCAATGAACCGGATGAAGATACTGACGCTCACCTGAAAGAGGATTATGCACTTGATATAATCAGGATTGCTGCGGATGTTATAAATGAAGTCAATGAGACAACTTACACAGCAGACTTTATCGCAAAGATAAAAGAAAAATCTCCCCACAAAGGTAAAAAGCTTTTCCACCCCATAAGGGCAATGGTAACAGGCAGGCTTAGCGGACCGGATCTGGATCTGGCAATGCCTTATATCGGATATGCCAATCTCAAAAAACGCGTTGAGTACGCTAACAAGCGCTACTGCTGAGATTATGCAGAGTGAATGGGATATTATAAAAAACATTAAAGAGAGGGTGGGAGTCCGCCCTTCTCAGGATTCCCCGATCTTCGGGATCGGAGATGATTGTGCTGTTTACAGAATTTCTGATGGGAGATACGGTCTCTTCTCAACAGATATAAGTATAGAAAACGTACACTTTGATCTGCGGTACACCTCATTTCATGATGCGGGCTACAGATCCATGAGCGCGAATATCTCTGACATATATGCCATGGGAGGAACACCTGTACTGGCCCTTGTTGCCCTGGGCCTACCCTCCTCTATGACTCAGACAGATGTAGATGAAATCTACCGGGGAATTCTCGCATCTTCTTCAAATCACCAAACTTTCATCGCCGGCGGAGATATATCCGCCTCTGATAAACTTGTAATAAGTATTTCGATCTACGGAGAGACAACCATGCCGGTTTACCGCAGCGGCGCGAAACCCGGGGATTATATTTATCTTACAGGTAAACCGGGACTTTCAAAACTTGGCCTTGAACTGCTTCAAAGCGGTAAAGATGCGGGCCGGTACCCCCTCTCAATAAAAAAACATCTTACACCTGATCCGCGGGGCGGTATCACTGCAGGCATTACAAAAGAGTTTGCGCCATCCGCTATGATAGATATCTCAGACGGGCTCATCTCCGACATCAGGCATGTATGTGAAGAGAGCGGAACAGGCTTTATTATTGACACAGATTTAATCCCTGTACCCGAAGAGATTCGTGTTTTTTGTCGTGGAGAGATGAATAAAGTGCTTGATTATTCTCTTTACAGCGGGGAAGAATACGAACTGCTGTTTACTTCATCAAAACCGGAATCAGGTCATGACGAAATCACACTTATCGGAAGGATTACAGAAACGGGATATTTTCTAAAAACCGGTGATTCATCAGAAGAGATCGTTATTGCCGGATATGACCATTTTCAAAGATGAAACTCCGCCTTTAATTACTAAAATAAAATAGAAGGAAGCATTTATGAAACTGAGAATTTCAATCCTTGTATTAATCATTACTTTAACAGCTTCATGCAAACAGACACCCGCAGGTATACCGTCAGGTTCATGGAATTATGATCTTATTGTTAATGGCGTTAAAGCAGGCACTGCCAGTGTATCAAATGAAAAAGCAGGAGATACATATATTTTAAAGAGTGAAATGGCACTTTCTGTCGGCTCTATAGAAAACCGTTCTATGCAGGTTATAAAGGAAACCACTGATTTTAAACCTCTGAGCCTCGAAATGCTCAACACTGTAAAAGACAACAGCAGCGGTAAAACACAGGTGATCAATAAAACCGCGACCTTTAATGGAAATGAAGTTTCTCTCACATCCGGAGATTACAAATCAACTTTTAAAATCGAGGAGCCTTTTATCCTTGATGGAAATTATTTTTTCAGCGAACTCCTGAAAACCAGTTTTAAAAAAGGTACAAAAGTTAAAGCAAATATTTATGAGCCCACAGTGGAACTTGAAGATCCGATACTGGTGGTTGTTGAAGTTATGGGTTACGAGAAGATTGATATTAACGGAAAAACAAAAAAACTCATGCATATAAAACATAAAGTTGAAAAGCTTAAAAGCCTTGATGTATATATAAACGATAACGGCGTTACTGAAAAGGTCGTGATAAAGATGCTGAACAATGTATTTGAACTTGTGAAGGTTGATTAAGAAATGAAAAGGTTTTCAATATTATCCCTGTTTGCTCTTGTTTTTTTTTCTTTAGCACTTTACGCATCCATGCCGGTTTCGTCATTTATAATTGAACCTGAAAAACTGCATGATGAAATTTACTCTCAGAAAGAATCAAGGTTCCGGATAAAGTCATCTGATAAAGACTTCGATCTTCCGCGCACATCAACTCAGAAAATTGTATCTGATTCAAGGGCAATAAGGGGGAGACAGCTCATAGTCGCCACCGGCGATTTCTCGTTGCAGGAGGATTGCTCCGTATCTAAATACCTGAAAGATACACCTTACCTTAATCTGAACAGCAGGGAGATCCGCGAATCTGCGGCAAAATTCAGCAAATCAAAGGATCCTGTTAAAGATATTTCTTTATTCGTATATAACCATATCTCTGATAAAAAAGAGGGTATACCCATTATCCCTGCACTATCCATATTAAAAAACCGGGCCGGAGACTGCACTGAACATAGTGTTCTGACTGTTTCACTTTTAAGAGCATCGGGGATACCGGCAAGAGCTGTTGTGGGAATTATTCTCTCAGAATATTTTAACGGGAAAAGAGATGTTTTTGTATATCACATGTGGGTTGAAGCTTATGTAAATAAAAAATGGATACTTGTTGACTCCACACGCCCGATGCATCTGAACCACAACAGATATATAGCTTTCACCTTTCATAACCTGAAAACAGAAGGGCCCATAGATTATCTGAATGCCCTATCAGTTATTACTAATATTAAGATCAGGCAGGTAGATTAGAGACATTTAAATCATTGTATAGACTGACAGAGAGGTTGTGCCGTATTTTTTTATTGAAGTTCTTCTGAAGACAGAACATTTATCCGGCAGAATATTTGAAGAAAAATGCTGAATGACAATAACTCCATCGTTCTTCAGAGTTCCTGCTTCTGCAATCATTTCAATAATACTGCTGTATATGAAGGCTTCACTTTTTACTTTTTCATAGGGAGGATCGATAAACATTATATCCGCGGTGATTCCCCGGCCTGCAATATAGTTAATGGCATCATAAGCCTTCATATTAAGTAATACTGCTTTTTGCCCTGCATTTACTGCATTAATAAAATCCCGGATAAAAGTATATCTTGAGCGATCAATCTCATTAAAGATAACAGAGTCTGCTCCCCGGCTTAAAGCCTCAAACCCCACCTGGCCTGAACCTGAGAAGAGATCAATAAAAACTTTGCCGGTCATATGTTCACCTAACATAGAGAAAAGAGCACCTTTCACTCTCTGCGGTGTAATATCCGCATCTCCATACCTGCTGTTCATAAAAGGGATTACTTTCCCCCTGAGTGATCCGGCAATTATTCTTACAGTTCCTTTCACTTGTACCGGTTATTTTTTTGCAGCTGCCTTGTTAAGTTCATCAAGAAATGACTGCAGATCAATACCGTTGTTAAATGCAACCTTTTCTATTGTGTCCTCAACAATACCTTTGCATTTCAGACACCTGAGATTATGTTTCCTGAAAACCTCAGAAACATGCTTTGATACTTTAAGAGCATCAGGCACGTAAGTATTCTTTGTTATTTCCATAAAATCCTTACCAAAAATATGAATTATTGAAAAAGGCTGCCGTAAAATGACAGCCCTGATACTTTACTATTTCATAAGAGGTTTTGTAAATTTTCCTGCGTCAGCAAATCTCCTGTTCATATCCTCTCCAAGAGCAATAAGTCCGCTCAGCGGGCGAATAAGCACTTCAAAATTTATTATCTCTCCATTATCATCAAACTGAATAAGATCAATACCTTTTACTGATTTTCCTGCCACTTCAGCACTGAATTCAAGGGCCCAGTTTTTGCCGTCAACAAACTCCCTGTGATACTGAAAATTCTGAAGCACTTCAATAACATTGCTGAGTACAAAGATGGCTTCATCTTTAGTGTTTTTCGGTTTAAAAACCACCGGGGAGTAAAAAGTAATTTTTTCCGACAACAGACTTTTAAGAGTTTCCATATCTTTCCCGAAAACAACTTTATGCCACTTTTCGAGAAGTTCTTTATTTTTGTCTTCCATCAAAATTCCTCCATATGTTTTATAACTTTTGACACAGGTTTGCCGATACTGTCAATTAATTATACTTACAGAGGATGATATTTTATAATAATTAAAACCTAAACACTTTCAGAAATCTGAAAAGTATTACTGATACATACCTGAATGCTCAGCTTTCTTATAAAAAGATTAGTGCCGGGTCTTCTTTATTACCGGGAACTGTGCAGAATTTTATCAATCGCTTTGAGGGATATATCAACCTCTTCAAAGGTATTATAAAAACCGAAGCTGAACCTGTTTGTTCCTCCGGGAAATGAACCTATAGTTCTGTGAGCTGAAGGAGCACAATGAAGTCCGGGCCTTGAAAGAATTCCATACTCTTCATCAAAAATGAATGCGGCATCTGAAGGAGCAACACCATCTATATTAAATGAAACCACTGATGTCCGAAAGTTTACACTATCAATTCCATAAATTTTGATCCTCTTCCTGTCTTTCAGAGAATTTATAAAATATTCAGTGAGCGCATCCTCTTTCTCTCTTATGACAGCAGCACCTGTATCGAGAACATATCTTATACCTGACGCAAGTCCGGCGAAACCAATGGCATTCAATGTACCAGCTTCATATTTATCAGGCATAAAATCAGGCTGTTTCTCATATTCAGAAAGACTGCCTGTGCCTCCAGACATCAGAGGCTCGATTAAATCTTCAAGCCCTTTTTTAAGATAAAACCCGCCGGTACCCATCGGCCCCAGAAGTCCCTTATGCCCGGTAAAACATAATATATCCACATTAAAAGAATTCACATCAATATCAAGTACTCCGGCACTCTGGGCTGAATCAAGGCAGAAAAGGATACCGTGATCAGCAGCAATCTTACCGGCTTCATGTACAGGCATCAAAGTGCCTGTTACATTAGATGCGTGTGTAAGTATTAAAAGCTTAGTATTTGATCGTATTGATTTTCTGATATCATCAGGCTCGAGCCTCCCGGCGTCATCACATTGTACCACGGTAAGTTCAACTCCGCATTGCTCCAGATCTCTTAAGGGCCGCATAACAGAATTATGTTCCATTGATGAAGTAATAACATGATCTCCCGGCTTAAGGTAACCTCTTAAAACAATATTAAGAGAATGGGTGATGTTTGAGGTCAGCGAAATTCTTAAAGGATCATCTATATGAAAAAGCTCAGCAGCATTTTCCCTTGCTTCAAAAAGAACTCTGCCTGCTTCAACTGAAAGATGATGCCCCGACCTTCCGGGATTGCTCCCCACATTTGTATTAAAATCATTCATGGCATTGATTACTGAATCCGGTTTTGGCCAGGATGTCGCTGCATTGTCAAAATAAATCTTCATAGTGAGTATCCAATTCTAAAAAATTCAATGTCAGACTTAATCATATAAAACTGTCTGTTTCCAGGTAAATCATGTTTATTATATGTATGCCTGATTATAAAAACATAAAACTCTCTCTTATAAACCCAGTCAAGTATTATTATTATCAATATAATTTATAGTTATTTATAATAATTTAATCACCACCCGATAAAATACTCTAAAACAAGTACAAAATTTCAGTATTTATTCCTTAACTTTTTTCAGGCAATAAAAGTTCTATCACTCCCGCCGCCGATGGCGGCGGGAGTATATAATTCATTACTTTACACTAAAAATATCTTCAGGAATTATTACTGAAAAAATTTAAAAAAGACCCAGTATTAACCGTTTCTCTGAAATTACCAGTATAGAAATTTATAAAGTGATAAATAAACGTCTTTCCGAAAATAGTATCACCGGAATTCAATCTTAATTCAATAATAGTGTTAAATAAAAACATTGACATATCACTCATTTAGTGTTTTAGTAATTAAATGAAAAATGCCGTATCAAGCAGGGGTCAGATTCTTAATGAATGCCTTAAGGCCTTAGGCCTGGTTCTTGAATTTGATCTTAACGACCATCCCACCCATCAGCACTCAGTACGGGTCGGTGAGAGCTGCGTCATTATAGGTGATAAACTCGGGCTCCCTTCAAAAAAAATTCAACAGCTTTATTTTGCCGGCCTGATTCATGATATAGGAAAGATCGGAGTTGATATAAACATACTTCGCAAAAAAAGCACTCTCACAAAAGATGAATATATATCTGTGCAGCAGCATTCAATCACCGGCGGAAGAATAGCTGCAGCAATACCGGAACTCAGCGATCTCTCTTTCTGGATCAGATGGCATCATGAAAGATGGGATGGTTCAGGTTATCCGGATAAAATTTCAGGAAATGATATTCCGGTAGAAGTTCAGGTACTCAGTGCAGTTGACTGTTTTGATTCTCTTCAGACACCACGTCTTGATCGCGATAGATATTCATTAGAAGACGCATTAAAAATAATAGTAAGCCAAAGAGGAGCTTCGTTCAATCCGGATATTGCAGATCTTATTTGCGACATGACTGATAAAGGTGAATTTAAACCGGAAGAATCCTCTGACAGGTTTCTGCAACTTGAAAAAAAATACCTGATAAACAACTCAGCGGATCATGGTGAAAACTACTGGGAGGGTCTTGGCATGGCAGGACTATATCCTATATTAAGATTATTTGCCAGGGTTATAGATGCTAAACACGGTTATACTCACGGACATTCAACAAGAGTCTCCATTCTATCAAAATTCATAGCTGAAAGAGCCGGATTTTCAACATCTGACATTATAAAGGCAGAGGTCGCCGGACTACTGCATGACGCAGGAAAAATCAGTATCCCTCATGAAATACTCGATAAAAAACATGATCCTGATTCCAGGGAATGGGAGATGATTAAAAATCACCCGCTTCACTCATTTCATATTCTTAATAAAATTTCATCTATGAATGAAATTGCAACAATTACAAAGCAGCACCATGAACGTCTTGACGGATCCGGTTACCCCGCAGGTCTTCTGGAAGATAATATAGATATACTTGCACAAATAATAGCTATATCAGATACTTTTGATGCAATTACAAGTGAGAGATCATACAGAAAGCAGTCGTCATTCGACAATGCATACAAGGAGATAAAAAACGGGCTCGGCAGACTATACAACAGGGAGCTGGGTAAAATTCTTCTGGATACGCCACCGGTATATATCAGGGCACTCTTTGATAACCATATAAGCTGATTATTTATATTCTGCGGCTTAATTCATTATACAGCATTTTCGCCATTCCGAGATTGGAATTTTTTGATACCTGGAGCGAATATTCATCGTAAAGCATATCTTCAAATATCTCTTCAGCAAAACCGCCGTGAAGCCATTCACCCTTTTCTACACCTTTCCGCATCTCTTTAAGCATTTTATTCACGAATAGTGATTCAGCTTCAACACATGTATCCCATAGCTTTTTCTGCTGTTTATTCATCACATTCTTTTTGGTGCCAGTCAAAGCTTCAGATACCGCATTATCAAAAGCAGCAGATGATTTAAGATTTTTCAGTTTATTCTCAGCAGTACTAGAACCGGAATTAATTTTAGTCTGATATAAATCCTGGATAGTATTCATTATCACCTACCTTACAATAAGTTCCGCGTGAAGAGCCCCGGAATCTTTTAACGCCTTGAGTATTGAAATAATATCATTTGTTGTTGCACCAACTGCATTAAGGCTGTCAACAAGATCCTTCACTGTTGCAGCATCTTTAACATAAGCAGCATTTACTTTTTTATCGGAATTTTCCACCTGAATCATCATACCTTTTTTACTGATCATAGCCTCGGAAATTGAGACATTTCCTCCGGTTACAATTGTACCATCCCTTTCATTAACAACAACAACCGCATTCGTTTCTGGTATAATTTCGACATTTTCAATATTTGAAATAAACTCAGATAGAGGAATATCTTTATCAATAGTTATCAGTATTTTCCCGTTTTCAGAAAGTGTTACTTCACTTTTTTTGAGTTTTTTAGTCAGAGCTTTCATCATTCGATCTGCTGTTGAGTAATCCCATCTGTTCAGTACAAGATTGAGAGCTTCTTTATTATCAGATGTTTTTATAATAAAGTCAGGTTTAATCTCTTTCTCAACAATCCCTCCGGAAACTATTACGCCTGAAGTTTTTACGCTGCTTCTTCTATCCTCTCCTGATGGAAGAGAAATCCGGCCCTGCGCTGCCACATAGATGTTACCGTCGGCCCCCTTAAGAGGAGATTGTATAAGTATTCCACCGAGGAGTGATTTTGAATCAGCAACAGAAGAAACATATACATCAATCTTTTCACCAAGCCTGAGATGAGGAGGAATCGTGGCAGAAATCATAACTGCAGCAGTATTTTTAGTAGAAGGATTGGTTTCCTGTATACCTATTGAATTCAGCATATTTTTCAGTGAACTTTTAGTGAGATTGGATTTTGAATCACCGGTCCCGGCAAGTCCAACCACAAGGCCGTAACCGTAAACCTGATTGGGTTTATATCCGTCAATAAAACTGAGGTTTTTAATTTTAACAGGAATCTCCGGATATGCCGGAAATGTGCATAATATAAAAAGAAAAGAAAAAATAAAGAATACAATCTTTTTCATTTACCTGGTCAGTTCCCTGATTATTTTTTCAAGATAATCGATGATAATCTGCTGTTTTTCTGTTTCAGTAAGTTCAGATGAAGAAGTTTCATCCTGTCCGATTTGAGCTTTCCTTATTGTAAGACCCTCTTTTCTCCCTGTAATCTGAATTCTGAAATCAGCTACAAATTCAGAGTCTATAAGTCCGCCGCTTACATGCTTCGGGTCAACTATTCCCGTAACGCTTAAAGTGCTGGTTACTCCATTAAACGTATAGGTCCGGGTGCCGCTTATTACTGAATTACCGTTATCCTGCAGCTCAACGATTCTTGATGCTACAGCAAGTTCAATTTTTGAGCTCCCTGTAAAATTTGTTGATTCATTGTTTTTAGTATTTTTATTTGAAGAAACTTTGGGTAAAAATCCGGTAATTGTAACATCAGGATTTGACTCAACATTTGAGGATGAGTTGTTAACAAGAGCTATATCAAATTTAAGCCTGGAGAAATCTTTAACATTAACGACAATAATATCACCGATTTTCAGATTACGGTCCGCTACATAAATATCTCTATCAACCCATATTGTAGCTGAATTAAGAGATACGCCGGTCATAAAAATAAATAGAAGGAGCAAACCTGTCTTTTTCATAAAAGAACCGCCACCCTGCCTTCACAGACAGGCTTTCCCTTTAACACTTTTCCGTTTTTCAATCTTACAGAAATTTCATCATCAGCAGTGCCATTATCCAAAGACTTCCCTGTCATTTCAATGGTAATGCCCTTACTTCTGACAACCAGTTTAACATAATCACCTTTTTTTACAAGAACAGGTTTTTCTGTCTTTATACTTAGCGAATCATCGGGCTTATTATTAAATGTAATCTTGACACCATTGCCGAACACAGCAAAAGACTGCATTAAAGAAAGTGCAAGAAAATCATTCAGCTCCCTTCGATCAACAATAAAATCTTTATATAATGATTGAGGTATTGCAAGGGACCCGGCCTGCCCAGCCTGATCTCCCTCAATACCTGCAATATCAGAAAGAGTTAAACTACTGTTATATGTCTGAACTTCCGGTATCAGATAAATACTTACCCGTGCTGATAAAGTCACCGGGAATATAAGTATAAGCAGCAGAAACACTCTCAGCATTATCGCTTCAGTCCTATCGCTGTATTCAGCATCGAATCTGATGTCTGTATAGCTTTTGAATTGACCTCATAAGCCCTTTGCGCAACTATCATATTTACCATTTCTTCAACTACTTTGACATTTGACATCTCAAGAAATCCCTGATGTATTTTAGCCATTCCTTCAAATGCCGGCTGCCCGGGAATCTCTTCACCGCTTGCAGGTGTGGTTTTAAATAAATTACCCCCGATAGAACTAAGTCCGGCAGGATTCACAAAACGATATATTTCCATTTGAGCAACTTCAACCGGATCCTCCTCGCCCACAATCTTTACAGTGATTTTACCGTCCTGGCTGATAGCAAGTGTATTCATAATGAAGTTTTCAGGAAGAACAACAGGAGGTTCAAGCAGATAACCATTTGAGGTAACAACCTGCCTGTTTGAATCTATTTTAAAAGAACCGTCCCTCGTATATGAATAAGATCCGTCATAGAGCTGAATTTTAAAGAATCCCTCCCCTTCAAGGGCCATATCAAGTTTATTCTCCGTATTCTGCAGACTGCCCTGCTCAAACATTTTTTGAGTTGCTGCAACCTTAACACCATGCCCCACCTGTATTCCTGTGGGAATTTCCGTTATCTCAGTAGCAGGTGTTCCAGCTGATAAAACAGTCTGGTACAGCAGATCTTCAAATTCGGCTCTCTGCTTTTTAAAACCTGTAGTATTAACGTTGGACAGGTTATTCGAAATAGTATCTATATTAAACTGTTGTCCTATCATTCCTGATGCAGCAGTCCAGAGAGATCTCATCATAATAATCACCTTCCATTTTATGAAATTATTATAGTCATATTCAATTTTTTGCCTATTTGAGCTTTAATAAAAAACATTTGACTATAATTTCTGTATTTAGTAATTGTCGTTAGTCTTAATATCTATATATTTATCGGCTAAAAATAGATAAAACCTGATAAATTCCAAGAAGACATAAAACTTTTCTTATCATTTACAAAGGAAACCTGTATGAAAAAAATATTAATTGCTCTATTATCAATAATATTGCTATGCCAATATAATGTATCAAAAGCAAAACAGAATGAGGATGATAATCAGAATTACTATTCCACTTTTGTCCCGATTAAGCCGGATGAAGATATTATTAACGATACAATAACAATTGAAAAAGGAATTCAGAAATTTTTCTGGGATCAATCAAACGTAAAAGCTGAGGGGCCCGTTAAAAACCGCGCAAAAGATGGTGACTGGAAAATTTATTTCCCGGGGACAGAAGGACAGTCTATTAAAGCTCAGGGGAGCTATATAAAAAATAAACGAAACGGTCAATGGATCCTCTATCATCAGAATGGAAAAATACTCTCAAAGCAGACATTCAGAAATGACATGCTTAATGGAACTTATTATGAATTCTCAGAAAACGGCGTTCCTGTCGCAGAAATACTGTATAAAAACAACATTATCAATGGAGTATTTAAGCAATACTATACAGATGGAATACCTAAAGAGATCTCCATGTATTCAAAAGGGGAAAAAAACGGTACCGAAAACCTTTTTTATCCCAACGGGAAAAGAATATCTATAGGGCCATATAAAAATGGTTTACGTGATGGATACTGGAAGTTCTATTATAATGACGGTAAACGGAAATCAGAAGGCCGCTACAGGAACGGGAAAAAAACCGGCAAATGGAAAATTTATGATGAAAATGAAAGACTTGACAGAACAGAAGAATTTTAAAACTTTACTATTTAATCATTTAAATGGTGTATACATTGAAAAAAAAAGAACCAAATAATGATACCACGACTCAGAAAAAAATAAAGTCGGGTAAACAAAAAAATGATAAATCTTCCGCAACAGTCAAAAAAACAGCTGTCAAGGCTGATGAAAAGAAATCTAAAACTGTTGTTAAAACTGTAAAAACGACTCCTAAAAAAGCCGTTAAAAAGCAAACTTCAACATCTGATACAGCTGTCAGGACTGCATCAGCATCAAAAAAAGAAAACCCTGCTGAAAAATTTTATAAACTTCTTACAGAAGAAGATAAAGTTGAAAAAGAAACTGAGGAGATAGATCCTGAAGCACTTGCCCGCGGTGATGAACCAATGACTATTGTCGGGCATCTTGATGAACTACGCTCAAGGGTGCTTGTAATTCTTGCCTCCTTCATGATAATAACCGCAATTGCATTCTATTTCTCAGACACTCTGGTTTATTATATAAATAAACCATTTCTCGATTCAGGCAATAAACTTAATATTTTTACTCTTATTGGCGGCTTCATGCTGAAGTTTAAAGTTTCAGCTGCCACTGCACTTTTTATACTTGTCCCATTGATAATATTCCAGCTATGGCGTTTCATTGTACCTGCTATTGAAAGAAAAAACCGTACATTTTCACGTCTTACAATAATTTCAGCCATACTTTTATTTTACTCAGGTGCTGCATTTGTTTTTTTTGTTCTTCTCCCGGCAGCAATAAAAGTAATGCTTGGTTTTGTCGGACCGGAAATGATCAGTACTATTGGAGCTGACGATTATCTCAGTTTTATAATATTTTCTTCTCTTATCATGGGAGTTCTTTTTGAAATTCCAGTAATTATACTTGTATTAACAAGGCTTGGGATTATTTCACCGCAATTTCTCATAACTAAACGAAAATATGCTATACTGATAATATGGATTTTGGCTGCAGTAATTACTCCTCAGCCGGATCCTCTTTCACAGTCCCTTGTGGGCGTACCACTTATGCTGCTATATGAAATTTCTATTATTATTTCAAAACTGGTTGCAAGAAGAGAACGTAAAAAACTAAACAGTTAGAAAAAAGGGTTACATATATGGCCGTAAAATATATAGATCAGATTGAAATGAAAGATCAGCGGGTAATGATCAGAGTGGATTACAATGTCCCCTATGATAAAGAGATGAATATTACCGATGACACAAGGATTACAGCAACAATACCAACTCTTAATTATTGCCTTGAAAATGGAGCCAGAGTAATTCTCATTTCTCACCTTGGAAGACCAAAAGGACAGGTTAAAGAATCATTATCCTTAAAACCTGTTGCAGAAAGACTATCTGAAATTTTAAACAAACAGGTAACTTTTATCAGCGAATCGCTTGGTGATGAAACGGTTGAAATTACTGAAAAAATGAACAACGGCGATATTATTCTATTCGAGAATATCCGTTTTTACCCCGGTGAAGAAAAAAATGATCGTGCGCTGGGCGAACTTATAGCAAAACATGCAGATATTTTTATAAATGATGCTTTTGCTGCAGCACACAGGGGACATGCTTCCAATTTCGCAGTAACGGAATTCATGCAAACAGTAGCAGCGGGTTTTCTTCTAAAAAATGAAATAGAATACAGCCAGAAAACTATTCAGTCAGCGCAGAGGCCATTCGGGGCTATTATAGGCGGTGCAAAAGTATCATCCAAACTTGATGCCTTAACAAATATAGTAAGTAAAGTTGATTTTCTGATCATTGGCGGCGGCATGGCATTTACATTCCTTAAGGCAACCGGTTATTCAATAGGCAATTCACTCCTTGAAGAGGAACTTATTGATTCCGCAAAGGAGATAATGAAGAAAGCAAATGAAAAAAATGTCAGCATTCTGCTTCCTGTTGACATAGTTGGAGCCTCCGAATTTGATAATGATTCACCAAATTCCGTTTATCCTGTTGATTCAATACCGGACAACATAATCGGTCTTGACATTGGTCCTGAATCAATTAAACTATTTTCAGAAGAGATAAAAAAAGCTAAAACTGTAATATGGAACGGGCCTATGGGTGCCTTCGAAATGTCCAATTTCGCGAATGGAACAAACAAAATTGCACAGATACTCGCTGATTCTGATTGTCTTAGTATCGTTGGAGGGGGAGACAGTGTCACTGCAATTAATAAAGCAGGAGTTGCTGACAAAATAACTTACATTTCCACAGGCGGAGGAGCATTTCTGGAAGTCCTTGAAGGGAAAATACTTCCCGGAATTGCAGCACTTGACAAATACTGAATTTATTCCTTAACAGCAGATAATAAAAAAAGAGCGGTTCTGATAAACCGCTCTTTTTTATCTTTTTTTACTATTGATTATTTTTTATTCAGATTATACTGGGCTATACCAAGTTTAGCCAGCGGAATAGCATAAGGTGAGCATGAAACATAATTTAATCCCGCCTCAATACAGAAGGCAATATTATCAGGATTTGCTCCATGTTCACCACAAAGCCCCATTTTAATATCAGGCCTTGTAAGTCTCCCTCTTACTGCTGATATACCAATTAGTTCTTTTACAGGTTCACCAAGAACTTTAAACGGATTATTTTTCATCAGGTCAAAGAGAGAATAATCAGGGAAGAACGAGTTAGAATCATCCCTGGAAAGACCGTATGTCGTCTGAGTCAGGTCATTAGTTCCAAAACTGAAAAACTCAGCGTATTCTGCTATTGAACCGGATGAAAGAGCGGCTGCCGGGAGTTCAATCATGGTACCTACTTTATAATCCAGTTCAGAAACACCGTACTCCTCAAGGACCTCATCTTTAATATCTCTTATTCCTTTAACTTCTTTACCTTCGATTTTCTTCCCATTCTTCAGGAATTTTATCTCCTGCTCACTCATAACTATAGGGATCATTATTTCCGGGACCACTTCAATCCCCTCTTTTTTGAGCATACACGCAGCTTCAAATATCGCCCTGCACTGCATTTCGTAAATTTCGGGATATGTAACAGCAACCCTGCATCCCCTGTGACCGAGCATCGGGTTCATTTCTGCCAACTCTTCACACCTTGATTGTATTTCAGCAGGTTTTAGAGATTTCTTTTTACTCTGCATATACTTGACGAATTCCTTCATGCTGTCAGAAGACCTGGGAAGAAACTCATGAAGAGGCGCATCAAGAAGTCTTATTGTCACAGGTTTTCCTGCCATTGTTTTAAAGAGGTCATAAAAGTCAGATCTCTGCATCGGCTTGAGAACTTCGAGAGCTTTTACTCTCTCTTTCTCATCTTCTGCAATTATCATCTCCCTGAATTTCATGATACGTTTTTCATTAAAAAACATATGTTCTGTTCTGCAAAGTCCGATACCATCGGCTTTAAAATCCTTTGAAAGAATCGCATCCCGTCCCTGATCAGCATTAGAACGAACATTAAACTCCTTAATATATTTTTCGACTATTTCAAGGAAATCAAATAAGCCGTTCTTTTTAAAATCAGGCTCTATGAGTTCAACTTTACCAATGTAAAGAGTCGGATCATCATAGTATGGGACATTCATAGATATATAATCACCCTCATTAACAGTTTTCCCTGCGAGAGTGAAGGAATTTCCTTTAATTTTCATATCAGGCTGTACCATAGCAACTTTTCCGAGACTTCGTGCTACAACAGGAGCATGTGATGAAAAACCGCCCTCACATGTTACAACGCCTTGCGCAACCTCAATGGCTTTTACATCCTCAGCATAAGATGAAACAAGAACAAGAATCAGATTTGTATCACCTCCATGCATTATAGCTTTTTTATATTCTTCAAGAAGCTTTGGTGTAGAGAAGAAGACTCTTCCTATCGCAGCACCGGTTGAACCGGCTATACCGCCTTTGATAGATTTAATAGTCTTAACTGTACGCGGATCAATCACCGGATGTAGAAGCTCATTAAGCTGACCCGGCTTTATTGAATTGATGAGAAACTCATCAGTAATCTTATTATTATGATTAAGATCAAGAAGAGTTTTAATCTGTGCCTGTGTTGATTTTTCATCAACTTCACGCTGCTCGACAAGCCACAAATCTCCCTCTTCTATTGTGAATTTAATATTTCTAATCTCTTTAAAATTCTCTTCAACTTTCTTTGCAATCTGCGTGAACTTGTCATAAAACTTTTTATCAATTTTCTTTATTTCAAGAGCCTTTCCGCCGGTAAAGTCAAACTCATTTCTGAGGAAATCCCCCTGAATTTCAGCATCACCTGTAACAATATTTCTGGTAAAATAATTTCCTGAATATGAATTCTGCCCCAGGTTCCCATAAACCATTGCCTGAATCATAATTGATAAAGTGTTATCAACGTCAATTTCTGAATCACAATATTTTTCCGCAGCTTTTTTCATAATCATAATCAGCTGATCATAAACATCATCACTGAAGTTTTCACCGAATTCTTTCTTATAAAGCTCAATTGCCTTATTCATCTGTTCGATAGTAGGCTTTTTACCTAATGAGCTTTCAATTTTTTTAATATCTTCTTCTTTAACATCATATACTTTTTTTGCAAGATTTCTCAGCAAAAAAAGATATTCTCCATATGCAAAGTCTTTACCTGTAAAAGAACCGAATGCTTCCACAGTATCACTGTTCATACCGATATTATGTATTGAAGGGAAAAAGGGAACATTAAGATCTGAACTTATAACAAGCTTCAGCATCAACGGCTTCTTTTTATCTCCGAATTTTTTCCCTGTTTCCTTTTCTATCTGTGAAACATGTGACACTATCTGTTCTTTTATGTTCACGCTTGAAAGCTTTAAGGTCAGTTCAGAATCGATGATAAAACCTGGGACAATAGGGAGTCCCATACTTGCAAGCTCAACAGCTCTTCTCCCCCTGATCCCGATTTTTGTCAGTGTTTTATCATCAACGCTCTTTGATTCTTTATTAAAATATATTATATTAGCCATTTTATCTTTACCTCATCCCCATTAGAATAGATTAAGAACTCTACCGACGCCAAGCTTTAAAAATTGTTCATATCGCTGGCTTGCACCTTCAAAGAGATATTTCTGAAGCTTGGAAACTCCTAAAATATTCTCACCGGAAACCTGGAAAAATATAGAATCACCATGTTTAACTTTTCCCCATTTAAAAAGAGAATTTATATCATTTATTACTTCACCGCCGAACATAACATGAACAGTCAGTTCAGGAAATTTAGTATGATAACTTTCAAGAATTTTCTTCCATGCTTCTACATTACCATTATGAAAAAGTTCATTGGTTACCTGTACACCGTATTTAGGAGTAATATTTGTTTTTTTCGGTTTTGCAGAAGGCGCCGCCTTAGCCACTGCAACGGAAGGTGCAGCTGCGGTTCCGGGTGAAACAGCTGCCGGTTGTGCCGGAGCAGGTGTCTCCACCCTCACAATTGCATTAGGATCTACAAAACTTTTATTGATAAAAACATCTTTACCCCTTAAAAGGTCGTAGAGGGTATTTGCCGCTTCGATTTCAATTTTTGTATTGCTATCTTTAAGATATTTAACATATATAACAATAAGCTGGTCTCTGTGTAATTCCCTTGCTCTTTCCCAGCTATCAGCATCTTTTGGATTGATAACAAATCTTTTACCGTCAGGAGCATAATACATTACAACCATGTCAAGCGCACTCCATTTGGCTGCTACACCGGCAATCTTCTCAAAATCTGTTATATCGCTTACGACACTAAAGGATTTGAATGAATAATTGAACTTATCTTTTATTACGGATCCGATAATTGGAAGAATCTGATCGTAGTGCAAATCCTCTTCATCAAGTAAATCATTAATATAATCCGCAATATTGCCTTTTGATTCGATTTCATCCACCGCATCATTTACAGCGTAAAAATGCCTTAGTGCTTTGTTAAATGTTGCTTTGGAACCAAGTGAAAAATATGTAGTTTCCATCATTGACTCTCCATTTTTTAGTAAACCATACATATATTTTATTTAGAAAGAATAAGAAATTTCAAGTATTAAATCACTTTTTATGAGCTAAAATTTGAATAAAAAAAAGGGATGATTTACATCCCTTTTTTTTATATTTATCATTATCAGCTATTAAAGTTCTTTCAATCCTGAACTTCTTTTCTTCTGAGGCTGAGATTTTGATTTTGGAGTAAGATCTATTGAACCTGTGACTTCCGGAAGTTCTATATCACCAACTTCAGTAGAAGCAGTTTTATATGCTGTTTCAAAAAGGTCTTCTCCTATCTCCTCTTCACCGAAAGATTGATTTATATCAGCACGAACAGTAGATCTTCTTCTGGAATATGTTGCGAATGCAGCATCAGAGAATCCTTTAGATACGCTGTAAAGGAATTCATTAAGTACGTTAGCCATACTCTTAAGAATATACTGTTTCCTTTTTACAGTTGTTATATCTATATCCAGTACAAGACCCGGCTGAATATGGTGAGGATTAACAACATGTGCAAACTCGTTAAATCTCTTTTCCATAAAAGTAAGTCTTTCATCAAGAATTACACGTTCAACAGGGTTCTGGTAACCATGCATTTTTGCAAGAACTCCCCTGAGATATGTCAGTTTATTCTTGAGATTTCTGAACCTGTCTTCATAAGTTCTGTTGTTTTTCTCAACAAAAGACTGCTCATTGTACATATCGCCAATTTCATTCCAGAGAACACTATCAGGATCATCCTCATAAGCTTTCTTCTGTCTTTTCCACTCTTTGTTCATAAGTCTTGCACTTAGATCATCAAAGTCCTGAAGTGAACGGAATCTTTTCTTTGATTCATAATGTGCATGTGTTACATCCCAGAGCATTCCAATTTCTGTTGTAAAAGAGGCAACCTGCTTATCGTATTCTTTTTTAGCTTCTTTCAACTGGTTCTGGTCATAATATGCCATACGTATTGAATATCTTTCGTCAGGAAGAACCATTCTATCTGTTTCTTCATACTCGCTGATTCTACAGATACGTGCATTCTTCATGTTATCACATACCTGATAACCGAGTTTACTTGTATCAAGGATTGAAGTAATTGAATTGATACAGGTGTTGTAACCCCTGTTTCTGATGTTCTCTTCATCAATTACATATTTAATATTTTCCCTGATATTTAGAGGATCCATCTCCTCAACATCGATTTCAGCACGAAGACCTTCAATCTTATCAAGGAATTTCTTGGCAAGAATTGTATATCTTCTGGATTTTTCATCTTCTTTATCGTCATCAGTGAAGTTTTCAATTCTCTTCACCCTTTCAAACATCTTTTCACTTGCTGACAGCTCATTTTTACCTTTATCAACAAGTTCATCATTGAACTGCTGTACCTGTTTGTCTATAAGACTCTGGATATGCTTCTGGATAGTATCCTTCATAATAGACTCAACAGTTACCTGATAGTGATACATGGGGCTTATAAGTTCACTTTCAAGAATGTTTATTGAAAGCTTAACATCATAAACATATTTAGGTCTCAGTTCATTATCCTTGAAGACGCACTTGAGTATAGCGTAAGCGTTTTCACCCCTTACAAAAGCACCAACGTCAGTTTTCTGTCTGAGTATTGAGTTGGTTTCTGTTTCAAGGTCATTAACTCCCCTCTGTATATGCCCCTGGAGGTGTCCATACATGTTAACTATTGATTTCTCAATCTCACCAGTGTGGAATTTGTCAGCGCCACCGATCTTATCAAGAATCTCAACAATCTCTTTCGGAGTATACCTTGCAAGACCTTTAGACTCCTCTTTATCAACGAAATCCCTGACTTTTTTCAGGAATTCATCTTCCATTGTTACAGTATAACGATTAAACATATTTACATATGTCTGGTTAATATAGTTATACAATTTTTCCTTTAAACCGCCCATTACATCAAGTTCTTTGAGAACTTCCTCCGGGAGTTTACTTTGAATCTGATTTAGCACCTTATCATAGGTTTCATCAAGGATAAGCTTACTTTCCTGAATCTTATCCCTTCCCTCCTGAGCAATAGATTCCCTTGAACCTACAGCGCTTGGTACTGTCGGGTGAACCTTGTTAGGACTTTTTGGGAATTGGCTTAATGACATTATTGAACCCTCCTTAAATATATAGCAAAACGCAACACTTCTTGATTTATAATTAAATATAACCCTTATTCAGGATAATATATAATTTTTTATAATTTAGATATAAATATCCAACTATTTTACTGTGTCAAGATTTATTTCTTTAACTTGTTAAATCTTTACAAATACTTAATCAATTTAATACTAATATCGTCAAAAAACAAAAAAAGAATAGCATTTCAATTAATTTCAGGCATTATATCTGAAACTGAAATTTGAACCACTGAAAATATCCCCGTCATTCAGATATCCGTCGAAATCTTTATTCTTAAAACCGACTTCAAGCCCTTCGTCAGGAATAATTTTAATTCGAATTACCCCTTTTTCACGAACAGCTTTCAGGGTAAAAGTGTTCCTGGATTCAAACTCCCTGATTCTCATACCTACTGTAACCGCCCTCCCCACAGGAATACTCTTCATGTTAAGTGCCGTTAATGACACATTGAGAACATCGGGCTTGAGAAGCTCATGATTCCAGTAATCCAGCGATCCTTTAACTTTGACACCGCTGGCTCTTTTCATAATAACCAGTGCTATTATAAGCACAAGAAGGAGAAGAAGAATTATAAAAGGGAGAATTTTTTTAAACTGACTCCATTCTTTCTGTTCAATATCTCTCTGCAGGTCCTCATTTATAGCTTTATCAGGATTCTGACCATCAATGAAAGTTGTGTTTTCACTTATCTTTGATAATTCATCCTTAAGTTTCTGATGTGCGGCAGATATCTCTTTTGATTTTTCCATCTCAGCGAGATTTACAAGGTATATCCACCAGTCATTCCCGCTATACTGTTCAGCAATTTTCTTAAGATCAAATCTTTTGCTGCTTTTTGCAGGAGGGGGATCATCAAGTCCGTCGGTCATAATTACAATAACAACATTTCGAGGATTGACCTTTGTCTGTTCCTGATTCTCTTTTGTAAGTGTATCAGCTATACCGAAGACTGTCTGAAGCATCTTGAGGGTGTAAGTCCATTGCCCTTTAGCCTCTGTAACTGAGATATATTTTTTAACTATATCCCTGTCATTCTGATCATCGATGACAACCTGGGGATAGATCTTTACATCTTCATCAAATGTGACAAATGTTACCCTGTCGCCATCCTGAAGAGAATCAATATAAGTATAAACGCTTTTTTTGACATCATCCATGATATTTCTTCCCTGATATCCGATCATACTCAGGGATGTATCAAGAACCAGAACGACATCCTTATTGGTTACAGATGCAGCCTTCCCTTCCGCCTGGAAAGACAGAAACAGGGCTGCTGCCATAAACACTACCATCATAAAGCTATAACTGCCTTTTTTTAGCAATTGCACATTTATCACCTGATCGCTCTTTTTTTATAAAAATATTATAAATGATCTCTCTTGTCAACAATATTTAAAAAGAACATTCAAATTAAAATTCATTATAAACCTTTTCTGACCTGATATACTTTCTTATGTCAAATTCTTCATCCCTTTCTATAGAAAGGTACTCGGTGATCAGAATATAAAACCACATAAGGGTATCTTCACCCGTTTCAAGCCCCACATAGCTCCTGTTGCCGCTATGCCAGTCTTTTATTATTATACCCTGATTATGTACCATCATTATTTCAAATTCAGAGTCTGAGTCTACACCTTTGGAAATATAATAGTTAATTATATCATTTTTTACATCGAGTACAGGGTAATCAGCTCCATCGGTAATTAAAAAACAGGGTACCGAAAACTCACTCTCATCCTCTGAGAAACGATTTATCTTTTTTACTGTGGCCACCCGGTTCAGGGCATCTGCAATTGTATTTTTTTTAAGATCAGGTATTGTAAAGAACGCACCATGTATCAATTCAAAGGGTACATACCCATTCATTAGTTTTGAAATATCACGGCAGTATTCCCGGTACACAATATAATCCGCCCCTTCGGGCGAGAATCCTGTAGAATCGATAGGTTTTGCGGATGAAATTTTCAGCCCGAACGGGATTATCTGATCAAATTTTTCAATGAGAAGAGCAATGTTAAGAGAGGATGAACTCTTCGCAGAACCTTTTTTTGATGAAGCTTTAGCAGATGCACCTTTTGCAGACGCTCCCTTTGCAGCAGCAGCTTTCTTAGAAACAGTTTTATTCAATTCATTAAAAAAATTCTTAAGCATTTCTATTATTATCCTCGTTATCTGTTTTTTCTGATTAAGTTAGACTGATTTCATTCAACAGGTCACAGGATTATGCACTCCTGCCTGCCCGGTTGTCTAAAGAATACACAGTATACCGGCAGATTCAATAGAAAAATTATAACACGGGCTTTAAACCCGGTCAAAAAAATCTTTTCTCTGAAGTCCTCAGTATACAGATACTATTTTCTAATTTGAATAATGGATAATTGTCAATAATTAAAATGAGGTGACCAACTGATGAGTTAAACAAATTGTTACCTGATAAATACTATTACTATTACAAAAAAATAACTGAAACTGCTACAGGATTATAGTTCCTGTGGCTATTCCATTATGTTTCATAATATGTTTAATTCTATCCAACAGTTTGAACTCACTCAATATTTCTCCGTTTCAACAGGACTTGGGGCCTGTAACTTACCTAACCCCAACTTACAATAAACCGGCTAATTAAGCCCCTGGCAATCGGGGGCCTTTTTTTTATTCATATTTGCTCTTCTCTTCAAGTTCCATCCAGCGTTCAAAAAGCGATTCAAGTTCGGAGTTCACAGCCTCTATTTCACGGTTTATTTCTACGGATTTATGCGCATTTTTTTTAAAAAACTCCGGATCTGAAATTATTGCAACCAGTTCCTCTTTTCTTTTCTCTTTTTCAGCAATAAGTTCAGGGAGAGCTTCCAGTTCACGCTTCTCTTTGAAGGTCATTTTTATTTTATCTGAGGATTTCTTTTCCGGACGTGTTTTCTTTTCCTTTATTTCTTTGACAGCTGCCGGTCTCTGAAGGAGCCAGTCATCATAGCCGCCGGCGTATTCCCTGACAGAACCATCACTGTCAAATACGATTGAGCTTGTGACCACATTGTTGAGAAACTCCCTGTCATGGCTTACTGTAATAAGTGTACCTTCATACTCAAGCAGAAGCTCTTCGAGAAGTTCAACTGTTTCTATATCGAGGTCATTTGTAGGTTCATCCATAATAAGCAGATTAAACGGTTTTGTGAATAGCCTGGCGAGCATAAGCCTGTTTTTCTCACCGCCGGAAAGCACACTTACCTTAACATCCGCCCTGTCGGGTGTAAAGAGAAAATCCTGAAGGTAGCCTATGACATGCTTTGTTCTTCCTGCAACTTCAATCATATCCGTGCCGTCAGAAACGTTATAACGCACAGATTTTTCAGGATCAAGCTGATCCCGCAACTGATCAAAGTATGCAACCTCAAGACGGGTTCCCTGTCTAACACTCCCCCCATCAGGCTGAAGCTGACCGAGAAGAAGCTTAATCATTGTACTTTTCCCGCAACCATTAGGGCCGATTATCCCTATTTTATCTCCCCGCATTATTGTTGTTGAGAAATCTTTCACAAGGAGCTTATCAGTGTATCCGAAGCTTATATCTTCCGCCTCTATAACAAGTTTACCTGACCGTTCAGCCTGATTCAGATCAAGTTTGACCTTACCCTGCTGTTCAATTCTCTTACTCCGCTCCACACGCATCGCCTTTAAAGCGCGTACGCGGCCCTCATTCCTTGTGCGGCGTGCTTTTATACCCTTCCGGATCCAGATCTCCTCCTGGGCGAGTTTTTTATCGAACAAGGCGTTCTGCTGCTCTTCGGCATCAAGCCAGGCCTCTTTCCTTTGAAGAAATGTTTTATAATCGCACTTCCAGTCGAAAAGATTTCCTCTATCAATTTCGAGAATACGATTCGCCACCTTCTGCATAAATGCCCTGTCGTGGGTAACGAAGAATAGCGTACCGTCATAACGGGCAAGAAAATCCTCCAGCCACCGGATTGAATCTATATCAAGATGGTTTGTCGGTTCATCAAGGAGGAGTATGTCCGGCTCATTAACCAGGGCCCGGGCCAGAAGCACCCTTCTTTTCATCCCCGCGGAGAGTGTATTAAACTCCGGAGCAGGATCAAGAGACATGAGGGATAGCACCTTCTCTATCTGCGCAATATGTTTCTTTTCCAGGGCTGCATCATGTATATCATCAGGATTGTCTATTATCCCCTTCGTGATAATTTCATAGATACTTCCGGATATATCATCCGGAACATCCTGCTGGAGCATTGCGGTACGAAGATTTTTCTCCCGGAAGATCTCCCCTGAGTCAGGTTCAATCATACCATTAATAATATTCATCAGGGTTGATTTACCCGCGCCATTTCTGCCAAGGAGCGTAATTTTCTCCCCTTCATGAATCTGAAAATTAATATTATCGAGCAGATTAGGCCCCCCGTATGACAGGGTTACATCCTGAAAGTTTATAAGAGCCATATTTTACAGCACAAGCCTGTTATGCCCGTGATACATTTTATCACGGAGTTTCTGTATATCTGAATTTTCAGTGTATTCCTCGAAAGTCATTCGTCTGTCAATGACACCGTCAGGAGTGATCTCTATTATCCTGTTTGCGATTGTATTTACAAACTCATAATCATGAGATGTAAAAAGCACCACTTCAGGAAACTTGATCAGCCCGTTATTCAGTGAAGTAATCGCTTCAAGGTCAAGATGGTTCGTAGGCTCATCAAAAATGAGAGCATTTGCACCTGAAAGCATCATCCGTGACAGCATACATCTTACACGTTCCCCTCCGGAGAGCACCTTTACACTTTTCAGCGACTCTTCACCGGTAAAAAGCATTCTTCCGAGAAAGCCCCGGGCATAAGCTTCATCAGGATTTGTTGTGAACTGTTTAATCCACTGAAGTACGCTAATGTCGTTTTCAAAGTAGCTGCTGTTCTCTTTCGGAAAATATGAAGTGGTAATTGTTTCCCCCCACCTGAATGTCCCTGAATCGGGCTTCAGCTCTCCCATTAATATCTGGAAGAGAGTTGTCTGTACTATATGACTATAAGAAAGGAATACAATCTTATCATCCTTGTTAAGAAGAAGACTGAAATCTTTAAGTACATGCTCCCCCTCAACTGTCTTGTTAAGGTTTTCAATTTCAAGTATTACCTTGCCTGTCTCACGGAGTGGTTTAAATTCGATGAAAGGATATTTTCTGGAAGAAGGTTTAATATCCTCAAGTGTGAGTTTCTCAAGGAGCTTCTTCCTCGAAGTGGCCTGGCGGGCCTTGGATGCGTTGGAACTGAACCTTTCAACAAAGGATTGAAGCTCTTTTCGTTTATCTTCAATTTTCTTATTTTCATCACGCTTCTGCTGCAGGGCAAGCTCGCTCGCCTGGAGCCAGAATGAGTAGTTGCCGACATATATTTCGATTTTACCGAAATCTATATCTGCAATATGTGTACAGACATTATTCAAAAAGTGCCTGTCGTGACTCACAACTATAACTGTGTTGTTAAAATCAGCAAGATAGTTCTCAAGCCATTTCATCGATTCAAGATCAAGGTGGTTTGTGGGCTCATCAAGGAGGAGTATGTCAGGGCTGCCGAAGATCGCCTGGGCAAGAAGAACTTTTACTTTCTCACCGCCCTCAAGCTCCTTCATCTTTTTTCTATGAAGTTCTTCAGCAATTCCCAGTCCGCTGAGTAGAATTGCTGCCTCTGTCTCCGCCTCGTAGCCGTTGAATTTTTCCACAAGTTCTTCGAGTTCGGAAGCCCTCATTCCATCCTCGTCGGAAAAATCCTCCTTGGAGTATATTTCATCCCGCTCCCGAAGAACATCATGGAGCTCTCTGTGCCCCATAATTACCGTGTCAATTACTTCAAATTCATCAAAAGCAAACTGGTCCTGCCTGAGTATGGCAATCCTTTCACCGGGATCAACAATTACATCACCCTCGGTCTGTTCAATTTCTCCGGCGAGTATTTTAAGAAACGTCGATTTCCCGGAACCGTTCGCGCCAATAAGGCCATAACAGTTGCCCGGTCTGAATTTAATATTTACATCTTTAAAAAGAATTCTTTTACCGAATGATAATTTTAAATTATTTACTGATAACATTATACCTGCTCTGTCTGATATTATTTATTATTATTTGAAAATTCGCACCGAAGATGATCAAGCCAGCCTTAATGAATGGGATAAACCGGTGAAAAAAATTTAAATGCGTCTGGAAACAGTTCAATAAAACTTATTATACTGTCAATACTTTTTAAAGCCTGACGCTCATCAATACCCTGACATGCCAGCTGAAACAACTCTCTTTTTTATTATCTGTAAATTTTTTTCTGATAATAATTTTTCACTTGTACTCAAGCACCCTGTTCATTAATAAAAACCCATGGACAGATTTTTCGACTCTGATAAGAATATACATCAGCACTTCAAAAACTCCTTTGAAGACCTCTACAGCTATATCAATGCAATACCCGCACTCTTCTGGAGTATCGACGTTGTTAAAAACAGAATTGAATATCTGAACAAATATGCGCTCCCCGGACTTGGTGAAAACTCAACTTTAATTATAAAAAATCCGGACTTTACATATGGTATAATTCTTGATGAAGACAGACATATCTTTGAAAAATTTATAAAAAATATCAGGGAGAGAAAAGCAGGCCTTGCTGTTTTCAGAATCAAACTGCACGACGGAACTATAAAATGGCTTAAAATAGCCGGGAATCAGGATATCTACAGATCAAACTGCTATGTGGGTTATATTATGGATATAACCGAAACCGCTGTATTTATAAAATCTATTGATAATTCCGATTCAAAAATTATTAAAAGAATCAACCTTTTTGACAATCCGGTAGCACTTTTTGTTTTTGATAATAAAAAAATGTTCGCCTGCAATAAATCTTTCGGGAAACTGTTTTCAATCAATACTGATAATTCTCTCCCCTCTCTCGCTGATTTCATTTCTGAAAGCTCACTTAAATATATGACACACATTTATGAAGAAATTATATTTTACGGCAGATGGAGAGGTGAACTTTCCTTCCGGAATATATCAGGAAAGGATTTTCTGTCAGATACTTCAATACGGCCGCTCCATGTTGAAGGGAAAAACCTTTTATGGATTTCAGTATATAATCTGCCGGAGCCGCCCGCAGAAACAGAGATTACAGCTGCTCCTCCACGCATTGTAACAATTGATCTTAAGTCTGTGAACAGGGACGCTCTTTCTGCTGCAAGAAAAAAGAATATTACACGGATGCTGGAAATTATACTTGAAAACCAGCCTGTACCCTGGCTGGCAAATGCCATACTCTACTCCGATATTCACGCAGATGAAGGCAAAGTAATAGTATATGGCGCCGGGAACGCTTTTCAATCACTGACACCGGCTTATACTTATCCCTTTGAAGGAACAATTGCCGAAAATATTTTAGATTATAATTTAGACCATATCATTGTTGAAAATACTTATGAAAGTATCAAACCGGTTGACTGGGCAATATTTATTCCCAGCGGGATAAAATCATATTTTGCCAAACCTTTCTATAAAGATAATAAACTTGTTACAGTACTTATATTCTGCTCAACAGAACTTGCCGTTTTTAATGAGGAGAATATCAAATCTTACGATTCTCTTTATCCTGTTTTTGAAAAAAATCTTGAAGTAATGAAAAAGAAGATAAATAGCCCAGCATAACCGGTAGAACCGGTACAACGAAAAAACTCCCGGATATTGCGATTTATCATTGACCCTCAAAATTCACATTTTCTCCTGATTACTGAATAGTGATTACCATTATTCACATTTTATATATAAAAAAATAGAACTTATCAGCAGGGAT
>ERZ795048.499-NODE-499-length-40902-cov-49.636571_pt1 | contig 40902 bp, 36 predicted proteins | sample MGYA00375132_ERZ795048 | MGnify/ENA primary metagenome ERZ795048 (study PRJEB30177, sample SAMN05720225) | activated sludge metagenome | isolation source: Anaerobic digester | place: Hong Kong | collected 2014-12-17 ...
ACGGTAACTCCGTAATAGCCGTCCTCACGGCAGTACAGCGCAACGGATTCGTCGGCGGCGCTGTCGGTGTTGCTCAGGCCGCCCTCGGCCTGGAGCACATAACCCGGGCCGCTGACAAGCATGTCAAGATCGAGGTTCCGCTGATCTCCGCGAAGCTCTATCACCAAGGTGCTGCCCGCCTCTCCCCTGACGGTGTAGTAGTGCCTGGGATCGGTAGTGTCGTCTATCCTTCCGTGGATCCGGCCGGTGAGTATCACGGGTTCCGTCTCCGCCACGGAAAGGGTGCAGGGCCCTCCCACGGACGGGTTGATGAACCCCGGGACTACCCAGGCCTTTTCACCACTGTCCATCCATACCGAGAAGCCCTCGTCACCCCTCTCGGTGGCCATGAAGACCGCCGGTTCCCCGAACCCGTCGAAGAGCCTCAGGTCCCCGTCGCGGCCCTTCTCGAAACTCGCCTCGAAGGTGTAGAACCCCGGAACGTCCGCAGTCCATGCGAGAACGGGAGAGCTGCCGTAGCCGGCGTCCACCGTGAGCTTCTCGCCCTGGGCGAGTTCTCCCCCCGCCCCGGAGATGGAAATGGTCCAGGGGAATGATGCAAGGTCCTCTCCGATGTCGTAGGGATAAACCTCAACAACGCCCTGGGTGCCCTCCTGAAGGAGAACCCCTTCGGTGTAGTAGTAGGTTGCCGAGGAGGCGATGTCCGTTCCCTGCATATCGGTTACGTAAATGTCCAGGTCGCCGTCCTCCTGGAAGGACAGCTCGAGGAAGGAGTCCTCTTCCAGGGGGGGAAGCAGGAAACGCTGGACATTTCCGCTTATGGCGTCTCCGGTCATGCCGGACTCCACCTGACGCATGTCGCCGGCGCGTTCTATCTCCAGTGTGTACTCGCCTGAACCGCCTTTGTTGTAGCGGCTTATCATCACCTGAACGCTCTCCCCTTCTAGAAGTCCCGTGGAGAGCTTCTCAGAGGAATTGACGCTGTAGCTTCCCGCCCACAGGCTGTTTGAGGGTCCGTAGATCTCAAGGTCCAGGTCGGAGATGTCGTCTGCCCCTCCCAGGGAAAAGATATACCTGCCGGTGCTCCCGGCGGTGAATGTCCATATCTCCGCCATTTCAGCGGAGGTGAGCCTGGAGCTGACCTGGCTGTCTTCCAGCGCTGAAGGCTCAACGTACTCGATGGTGAATTCCGTTCCCTCTCCGTCGGCCCTAATCCAGAACCAGTAGTCGCTGAAGGCGGACAGCGCCATTGGAGAACCATCGGCGGAAACCGCAAGGGGCTCGCCCTGATCGTTGTATGCGGTCATGGGGACCGCCGGTTCAGCGGTTACCCTGAGCACCGCGTAATCGGTCTCAAGTATCCTGACCCAGGAAAAACCGTCGATAACGGCTCCGTTTACCACGGCCTCGCCGCTGATGCCCGGCACTTCTCCCGCGTCGGGGAGTTCCGCCCCGAACAGCGCGAAGGCCAATACCAATGCTGCAGCTGCTGACATCAAAGAACTACCCGCCTCTCTTTGGGAAGGGAACTACACCCGGGTGCAACTATGGAAGCTGGTACGATAATACTAAAAGGTCAGGAACCCAAAACCCCGATATCTTCGGCGAAGGCCCTGAAGGAGGGATAGAGCATCCTGGCCGTCCTGCTTTCGGAGGAGAGGGTAAGCGCCAGGTCCCAGAGGGTCAGGGCGGCATAACCCAGCATGTCCCCGCTGAAGGTGACCACCTGGGGCACCGAAGCGTCCCTGGCTTCCACATGCAGTGATATGATCCTCTCGTCGGGCCTCCAGGCATCGGGGACCCTGCCTCCCAGGGGCCAGGAGGAGAACACCAGCTTCAGCGCCCTGCTGGAGGGTTCCGGCACCTGAACCAGCTCACGGAACAGAGCCATGTCACCGCCCAGGTGGTGAATGGCGGCCCTTATCTGGGTTACCGGTCTCACCGGGTTCCTGTGGGGTTCGGGAAGGGAAGTTATGAAGTCTATCCCGTCCTCCCGCCTGTAGCCCAGTTCCAGCAGGGCGGAAGCCTCTGCGGCGGAGGCTTCCAGCAGCGCCGCGGCACCTTGACCGGGAAGGAACGTGCTCGATACGGATTCATCGGTCCACAGGTTTACCTGCCTGTAGACCTCCCTTACCCTCTCGCCGGACGGGGTCCTGGAAATATCTCCCGCTATCTGTCTGAGCCTGGGCAGCTGGGGAACCCTTATGGCATTCCGTCCGGTTGCGGAACGGTGGGCCGCCCTGCGGAAGAGGAACTCAAGGTCCTCCAGTTCCTGAATAACCGCGGGAAACCTTACCAGAACTCTCCTCCTCCCCTGGGATGATACTTCTTTACCGCTTCCGAAAGCCGCTTCCTGCTCACGGAAGTATAAATCTCGGTTGTCCTGATGTCAGAGTGCCCCAGGAGCTCCTGGACCACCCGGAGGTCAGCCCCCCCCTCAAGGAGGTGAGTCGCGAATGAGTGTCTGAGAACGTGGGGATGAACCCTCCCGGGGACACAGGCAATCTCAGCGGATCTCCTGACTATGTTCCACACCGCCATCCTGGAAAGGGGATTGCCGCTCCTTGTAAGGAAAAGTGTCCTGCCCGACCTGGAGCTTCGGAGCCCAGGCCGCCACCGGTCCAGATACGCGCCGGTCCATATCACCGATGGTTCGCTCATGGGGACCATTCTTTCCTTAGAGCCCTTCCCCATCGGTCTGGTCCACATCTCCTGGAGGTTCACCCTGTCCACGGTGAGTGTCACTAGCTCGCTCTCCCTGAGACCCGAGCCGTATGCAAGCTCCATAAGCGCTCTGTTCCTGCCGGAGAGGGGGCTTTCTCCGTCCCACGCCTCGATCATCGAAGCAACCTGCTCCACGGAAAGCGCATACGGGGTTCTTCTCGTCCCTGATGGAGCCCTTATCCTCGAGGCGGGGCTGGACTCGATCCTGCCGGTCTCCACCATCCACCGGTAGAAGGACCTCAGTGCGGAGAGCTTCCTGGCGGTGGTGGCGGGGCTTCTGCCGTTCCGGGAGAGGTGATGTATCCATTCGGTTATGGATGCTGAATCCGCCGATGGAAGGTCTTTCAGGTATTCCTCAGCCTCCAGCAGATCCCTGCTGTAAGCCTCGGCGGTATTGCGGGATATCCCCCTGGCCAGGACCGACCAGTTCAGGAACGATTCTACGAGATCACCGGTTTCCATTCACCCAGCCGGCGAAGGAATCCGGAACGGTGGTGTACTCACAGGGCTCACCCGATGGTATGAGAGATACAGGCACACCCTTCTCCGAAAGACCCCTGAGAGCAACCAGGGCGTTCAGCCTGTCGGTGCAGGCCCAGACCGCCACAGGAGCTTTCCCGACGAGTTCCCTGGCCCTGGCTCCGGTTATGTCCAGAGCGCCGGCCAGAACGGATGCGACCCTTTCGCGCTCCCTGCCTGAAACGGGATGGAGAAAAACGGGTACGACGGCACAGCCTTCGCTGACCGCAGGGGGGCTGAAGTCGTCGGGCAGGGGTATGACCCTGGGAATGGGACGGGCGGGAACAGTGAACCTGAATGGGTGCGGCACAGGGTTTTCTTCACGGTGACGGTGCCCGTCCTCCGCCAGGGGAGGTGCGGAGACGGCGTCCCTCTCCGGAGGCTGGAAGGAGAACTCCGGGGGGGGATCGACCTTCATCACAGGTGTGATGGCGGCGATGGTGTCTGATACGAGAGGGGGGATGTCAGGCTCCCTTCCAGGGGGTTCATCCAGGGGCGCGGCTTCCCGGGAGCCTGTTTCCAGGGCAGTCTCCACCGGCTCCGGCCGTGACTCGGCCCTCTGAGGGGCAATGCCTGTATGGGGCCGTATCTCGACGATGCCCCCCTCCCGTTCGAGGGCTTCCCTTATCTTATCCGCCGTCTTCCTGGGAATACCCGTCTTCAGGGCAACCGGAATGCTGGCAAGAAAGTGTATGACCTCCTCCGTGGAGAGCCTGCTCATCTTCTGAAGGGCCACCCTGAGCCTTCCCCGGCTGCCGGGCCTGTAGCCCATGAGAACCGCAGTCCAGGAGTCGATCTCCCGTTCAACTGAGATATCCACGGAATCGTCCTCAGGAAGTGAAGCCCTCAGCTGCTCGGCCTTCTCGCTGGTAAGCCCCTCCACCAGAGTGAGGCCATTATCCGATGCCAGCGACCTGCGGACCATATCGATGGTCTCTCCGGTCCTGGCGCAGAGAAGGGCAAGCATGCGTCCGGAAGGTTCTTCACCCCGAAGGACTATCTTGAAGGCCAAGTGATACCTCCGGTCAGGGTCAGTCGGTCTGGCTTCTGGTGAGGAAGAGCCTGTCTCCGGTCTCTATGAGATTGGGGGTCCTGCTGCTCACTATCATCGCCGCGCAGGACCTTTCCTCAACCGTGAGCACAACGAGGTCTGCTATGGGCAGCTCAGCTGTGGCTACCCATTCCTGGTCGGTGTCACGGACCTGCTCCCCGGCGGAATAGGCGGTGAACACGTCTCCGGGCTGAATGCCCTGCTGATCCCCGGCGCTGAGATACACCACGTCATATGTATATCCGGTGGACCTGTCAGGATCCCTGAAACCCAGGACCCATACGGAGCCGTGATGGTCGCTGGGCCCGTTGTTCACATAGATATCACCCGCGGCCTGGTAGGGAACCACGGCATCACCGGCCCTCGCAGGGAGGTAGCTGTGCTCCACCAGGGCGATGGATGTGGATGGGGTGGTGTGGGTGACCCTGCAGACACCGGCGACCCTTATGATGGTTCCAGAGGCTCCGGTTTCAGGATCCTTCACGGTTTCCCCGGGCCTGAGGATGTGAAAGACCCGGCCCTCCTCGATTCCCTCTCCGGCTCCGATGTCCAGTTCGACGATGTCCCCTGGCAGGGCTATGTCGTGCCTGTAAACACCTTCTTCTTCGGCATTGGTCTCAAGCACGTGCCCAAGCGGGGAAAGGGGAGAGTAGGAAACGTACCCCGCCCCCTCCCGCTGAAGCCTGGACAGAATAGGCTCGCTGGACCGTATCACAACGGCGCCCTGGGGAATCTCGGTTGTGTAGCTGCTGAAACCCGGATCGCCGTAACCGGTGGAGACATTAGGTATCTCCAGCACCATGCCCGGTATAAGATACTCGGCGCCCCGGAGATCCGGATTGGCCGCCAGGATGTCGGTCCACTTCTCAGGAGTGCCGTAGAACCAGGTGGATATGTCCCAGAGAGTATCCCCGTAGCCGACTTCGTATACACCCGCCATGGAAGCGGCGGAGAGGAAAGCCATCATAAGGAACAGTGCGTTTTTCACCGGTTCACCTCCGAATCAAAGGTCACGGACCTATGGAAACCACTCAATCACTAATATCATAACTTCATAAATTCTAAACTGAGAGGGCCCGACAAGTCAAGCCAGCCTTCGATCAGCGGGATGCCGGATAGAAAACCGCTGATCCGGGTTCCCTTCCGCCGGGACCGCAGATGATCTCAACGGTGTATACCCCCGCCGGCTCCATGCTCCCATGGGAGGGAACATTCACAGCGAGCAACAGATCCCCGCTTCCCTCGGCCTGGCCTGTCCAGGCTGAGCCTGCGGCAACCGGCATCCCCTGTTCCCCTGCCTTGAAGACCAGCTGCCCGGATGTGGCACCCGGCGCCAGGGCCACCGAAGAGGAGTATCGTTCCTGGCCGTCGGGTCCGGAACGGCCGGTCTCGGTTACCACCTCGCCCCGGGCGGATATGGCGATCATGTCGCCCTTCTCCACCGGGACTCCGGTGTTCAGCCAGCCGCCGGCGGCGTCCACGGTGAAAGTGCCCGTCTCAAGGGGTTCGCCGCTCCACACTATCACAAGAACGGAGTCCGCGGGAACCCGCCTTGAACCGGATGAGAAGAAGCCTTCGGAGAAAGCCGTTTCCCCCTGAAGGACCCTTCCTCCCTGGAGCCATATCGTACCCTCTCCCTGGTAACCGGCGGTACCGCTGTCGAAGACCGCCCTTCCGGACCCCATTGACTCAAGGGTCCCCTGGACTATGGTGCCGTCGGACTGTACAAGGACATCGCCGGTGCCTTTGTAGCACCCCGAAACAAGGAGAATGGAAGCGAGAAGCAGATGGACTGTCAGACCGCGCATCATTCGCCTCCTATGATAAGGTGTTTCATGGCTTCCTCAATGGTAGAGACAGGGATGAACTTCAGGGCCTTCCTCTGGGCCTCCGGCACATCCTCAAGGTCCCTGGTGTTCTCCTCCGGGAGCACTACGGTCTCGATGCCTGCTGAAAGGGCTCCAAGCACCTTCTCCTTCACGCCGCCCACCGGGAGGACAGCTCCCCTGAGGGTGATCTCCCCGGTTACCGCCGTGAGGTTATCCACCGGTTTCCCGCTGAGGGCGCTGAGTATGGACGCGGTGATGGCAAGCCCGGCGGAGGGCCCGTCCTTGGGGGTGGCCCCGGCGGGCACATGGAGATGGATGTCGACTTTGGATGTGTCCGTTATCTCGTCGGGTCGCTTCGTCCTGATCCAGCTCAGGGAGGCCTGGGCCGACTCCTTCATCACCTCACCGAGCTGACCGGTGAGGGTAAGCTTGCCGGTGCCGGGAAGAAGGAGTGTCTCTATCATCAGTATCTCTCCTCCCACCGCGGTCCAGGCCAGCCCGGTGGAGACTCCGATGCTGGGTCTGGAGAGGCGCATCTCCCCGGTGAACTTCCATGAGCCCAGGAAATCGGGTATCGATGACTCGGTAACCGTAACCAGCGAGTTGTCGCCCCCTGCCACCTTCACCGCGCGTTTCCTGCAGATGGAGCCTATACTGCGCTCAAGCTCCCTTACCCCGGCTTCCCTGGTGTAGCGCTTCACCAGGCATCTCAGACCGCTCTCGTTGAACCTAATCACCTTGCCGCTGAGCCCGGTTCGTTCCACCTGCCTCTTCACCAGGTACTTTCTGGCTATCTGTATCTTGTCGTCCTCGGTGTACCCGGGGATGCGGATTATCTCCATTCTGTCACGGAGAGGACCGGGGATGGTGTCCAGGGTGTTGGCGGTGGTAATGAATTTCACAGAGCTGAGATCGAATGGAGTATTGAGATAGTTGTCCCTGAAGGAATTGTTCTGTTCGGGATCCAGCACCTCGAGGAGGGCTGATGTGGGATCTCCCCTGAAGTCCCTTCCTATCTTGTCTATCTCGTCCAGCATGAAAACCGGGTTCGAAGTGCCGGCCTCCTTCAGCCCGTGGATTATCCTTCCAGGCATGGAACCGATGTAGGTCCTCCGGTGGCCCCTGATCTCCGCCTCGTCGTGAACGCCCCCCAGGCTGAGCCTCACGAACCTTCTCCCCAGGGCCCGGGCTATGGACTTGCCCATGCTTGTCTTCCCCACGCCTGGAGGCCCCACGAAGCAGATAATCGGGGCTTTCCCCTCTGGATTAAGCTTCCTCACCGCCAGGAACTCCAGCACCCTTTCCTTCACGTCCTTGAGGTCGTAGTGGTCCTGGTCCAGTATCCTTGCGGCTTCGTCGATGTCCAGGCGGTCTTCGGTTCTCTCCAGCCAGGGCAGCTGGAGTATCCATTCAATGTAGGACCTGGCGACCCCGGCCTCCGGTGAACCTGGATGAAGCTTGGAAAGCCTGCTGAGCTCTTCCTCTGCGGCCTCCCTGGCCGAATCGGGGAGCAGCTTCTCCGAGAGCTTCTCGGCCAGCTCGGCCGCGTCGGGGTTGGCCTGGGCTCCGCCCAGCTCCTTCTGGATGACCTTCATCTGTTCCTTGAGGTAGTATTCCTTCTGGTCCTGCTCCATTTCGGTACGGACCTGACCCTCGATGTGCTCCCTGAGCTTCAGCCTCTGTATCTCGTAGTTCATCATCTCACGGAGCAGCCTGAACCGGAGGATTATCCTGTTCTCCTCGAGGAGTTCCTGCTTGCTCTCCACCGAGGCTTCCAGACCGCTGGCGGCAACGAACCCCAGCCTTTCCGGGTCCCGCAGCAGCGTGAGCAGCTGAAGCTCGTCGGGCACCCCGGGGGTAAGCTCCATTATCTTCCTCAGCTGCATCTCGATGGCCCTGCGCCAGGCTTCCATCTCGTCGACATCGCCGGGGTAGATGGTGGTGAGCCTGCGGACCCTGGCGGAGGGGATGCCGTCGACGTCCATGTCCTCCAGGATCCGGAAACGGTAAAGGCCCTTCAGGGTCAGCCTCACCACGTCCCCGGGGAAACGGTACAGCTTCATTATGCCCGCGGCGGTTCCCACGCGATACCTCTCACCGGATGGCGATACCGCCACGATGCCTATGATCTTCTCACCCTTCACCGCCTGATCGATGAGCGCGATCATGTCGGGGTCGGTCACGGTAAGGGGAAGGATGGTATAGGGCATGAGAATGCCCTCATCGAAAACGTAAAGTGGTATGATCCCGGGGATGTCTCCGTCGTTCGTCATTTATTGGTGTTTCCTTCGGACTGCACAGGGATGGTCACCCTGACCGGGGTCTTCCTTGCCAGCCTCACATGGAGTACGCCGTTCTTCAGGTCGGCTGAGACACTGGAGGTGTCCACCCTGGCTGGAAGGTGTATCTCCCTTTCGAAGCTTCCGGTCTGGATCTCTATACCAAGTGCGGTTGCGCCCCTGCAGGGCGTTCTCTTCATTCCACTGATGGAAAGGGTAAGGGGGGTAACTTCCAGATCGATGTCCTCGAGGAGAACACCGGGGACCTCGACAAAGACTTCAAAGCCCTCCGGTGTTCCGTATACATCGGCGTGGAGTACCCAGCTGTCGGTATTCCTGTACATCACTACTCTATGTCGAAGCGCACCTGCACCTGAGTGGTGAGTTCCACCGGCACTCCACCCTGTGTGGCGGGGTTGAACACCCACTGGCGCACGGCGGCTTCGGCGGCGGCGCCGCAGCCGAGACCCAGCTCGTCGTTCACTATGGTCACGTTCCTCACAGAGCCGTCGGTTCCCACCAGCACCTCCAGGGTAACGTATCCGTGCACGTCGCCCATCTGTCTGGCAAGGCTGGGGGTTTCCGGGCCGACCTGGGATATGGGGAACGGCGGGATCACCGGCTGCTCCTCCTCTATTATCTCAGGACCTTCCGGCTCTGCGGCATCGGCGGTGTAGCTTATGCTGGTGTCCTCTCCTGCGGTTATGGTCACTGTGAGGGTCTGATCCTCGTAATCGGGGTTGGTGAGCAGCACCGTGTGCGTCCCCTCCTCCAGCTCGATGGGGGCCATGGGGGTCTGCCCCACGGAAGCCCCGTCTATGGTCACGTTGGCCCAGGGTTCCGGGGCGATGAGCAGACGGCCGGTGGTGACTATCTCCTCAGGGACCACCGTAGCGCTGTAACCGCCCTCTCCGAGGGTTATCGTTCTGGTCCAGGTCTCGTATCCCTCAACGTCAACCACCAGGGTGTGGGTTCCGTAGGGCAGCACTTCGCTTATCCTTCGAACGCCTGTACCCACTCTGTCTCCGTCGATGGTGAAGTTTCCTGCTCCTGGTATGTCGGCCCCCAGGGCCAGGATTATCTGGGATTCGGTCTGGGAAAGGAGGGCCAGGGAGATCTGCTGGGGACCCTGTGAAACATCGACCAGGATCGACTCGGGCACTGAGTTGTAGCCCTCGAGTACGGCCTGGAAGACATGGATTCCCGTGGGAAGCTCGATCGACGATCCGGATTCGGTTCCGTCCACCAGCCAGACAACGGCGCCTTCTTCAGGCTCTGCCTCTCCCTCGGGCATGTTGGCGGCGAACTCTATCTGAACGGTTGTGGTTCCCAGGGTATCCAGGCTTATTGTGTTCGTGTCCGCCTGGCCGCTCTGAAAAGATACCTCGCTGGAGTATGTCTCAAAGCCCGCCGCCCTGACCTCAAGGAGCCTGGGTTCAGGGGAGTCACCCTCAACGACGAATGTGCCGTCCGGAAGCTTATCGAGCCCCTGGCCGTCAACTGACACGGAATAGTTCTCGGGGCCTTCCACCGAGAATGAAACGGAGTAGGGCTCGAATACCGGTTCGGTCACCGGTTCGTCAGCCGGTTCACCACCGCCGAAGGGCTTCACCACGAATACCACCGCGAGAACCACTGCGAGGACCACAGCAATGATGATGGGAAGCAGTGACTTCTTCTTCTTTTCTTCCTTCTTCTCCACCTTATCCGGAACAGGGGCCGCGGCGGGTTTCTCTGCCGGCCTCTTGTCACCTGCAAGGCTCTCCAGCCTGGTGAGCAGCTCCTTGATGGTGGGATCGTCGGGATGGTTCCTGCTGGCCTTCTGGGCTTCCGCCAGTGCTCCGGCGTAATCGCTTCTGGATATCCTGGCCCTTATGGAAGTTATTGCCGCCTCGGAGGGCGATGTGGTCTCCCTGGGCTTCTTCTCCTCGGGGGGAGGGGTCTTCTTCGCCTGCTTCCGGACCCTGGGAGCCGGGACCTCCTCCGGTTCCTCCATGGGCTCCTCGAGTTCTATTTCCTCGAGATCCTCTATCTCCTCAATATCCTCCGGGACTGGGGCGGCGGAGGGCTCATTGGCCTCTATCTTGTCGAGAAGGTCCCCCAGGACCGGAGCTCCAGGCCACTCGTTGAATATGGTCCTGGCGTTCTTCACCGCCGTTGCAGGATCGCCGTCCCTTAGCTTGGCAAGGGCTAGATCGTAAAGATTGTCCGTTTTGATCTGGCGGCGGACGGTGAGGATCTTTATCTTCACCGCCTTGTTGTCGGGATCGTGCCTCTTGGCCCTTTCAAGCTCCTGGAGGGCACGCACTTCGTCCCCCTGATTGAAGGCCTCTTCGGAACGCTGAATGCACTCGGCGACAAAGTCGTCGGAGCTTACGCTCTTTCCGGTCTTATGGGTTCTGGAATCCCTGGTCTTGCGGAAGTTCCGCATTGCCGCTACTTCCCGCTCGAGCTCCAGAATCCTCTTCTTCGCTTCACGGTTGTCCGGTTCAATGTCCAGGACCTTGTGGAATTCGGTGAGGGCCTTCTGCCTCTCGCCCTTCCTGGCCAGTTCCTCCGCCGAATCGATGAGCCTCTGAACCTTAGAATTGCCGCTTGCTGCCATGTCCCCCCCAGTGGCCTTCCGGGACCAGAAAAATGAAAAAACCGACTAGTCTGCTGTATCTGATAAAAGTATTCTTATTGGAAGCGGTGTCAAGCCCCCGGTCACACCCCGGGGAGCTCCATGCCGCCGTATCTCCACCTCTCTTTGGGCAGAAGGCTCCTGACCCTTTCTAACGGTATGGCCTCCATTGAGTTGACCCTTCTCACCAATCCGCCATCCTCCGCAAGGTCCGCAACCCTGAACTCCGGGATACCGTGCTGAGCGGTTCCAAGAACCTGGCCCGGACCCCTTGCCCTGAGGTCCTTTTCCGCCACCACGAAACCGTCGGTAGTGGAGACCAGAACCCTGAGCCTTTCCATTGCTTCCGGAGAACAGCCTTCCCCTGGGACCAGGAAGCACCAGGCGTTCCTTCCCCCTCTGCCCACCCTTCCCCTGAGCTGGTGCAGCTGACTCAGGCCGAAGCGGTCGGCGTTGGCTATGACCATGACCGTTGCCTCCGGAACATCGATCCCCACCTCGATCACCGTTGTGCTCACAAGAACGCGGATCTCTCCCCTGGCGAACTTCCCGGTGACCTCCACCTTCTCCGAAGGGGCCATGCTTCCGTGGAGGAGCCCTGTGCCCCAGGCGCCCATGGGGCCCGACCTGACAACTTCGTATGCGGTGGCGGCATCTTTCAGGTCGCTCTTCTCGGAAGCCTCCCGAAGGGGATAGACCAGGAACACCCTTTCCCCCTCCTCCAGCCTCTGAAGCATGAAGGAGAACACCCCTCCCTTTTCAGAGGGGGAAACTATCGATGTTTCGGTCTTCCCCCTGCCCGGGGGCATGGTATCCAGAACTGAAAGGTCCAGGTCGCCGTAGAAGGTCATGGCCAGTGTTCTGGGAATGGGCGTGGCGGACATCACCAGTGCATGGGGCCGGGGGGCGGAGCCGGCCAGGAGCTTCTCCCTCTGGGCCACGCCGAACCTGTGCTGTTCATCTATCACCAGAAGCCCCAGTGAATCCAGGGGTACCCAGTCCTCGAGAATGGCGTGGGTGCCCACCAGTACCGCTTCCCTCCTGGATGAAAGGGCTTCAGCGATCTCGCGACGGAGGTTTCCCGGGGTTCCCCCGGTGAGAAGGTGAACAGGAACATCGAAGGGGGAGCAGAAGCCGCACAGGCTCCAGTAGTGCTGACAGGCAAGCACCTCGGTGGGGGCCAGCACCGCTGCGGTAAAACCCGAGAGGGCAGAGGAGAGGCAGGAATAGGCGGCAACCACGGTCTTTCCTGAGCCCACATCCCCCTGAATCAGCCGCCTCATGGGCCCCGGTGACGTAATGTCTTCGGCTATCTCCAGGCAGACCCTCTCCTGGGCATCGGTGAGTGGCCATGGAAGGCTCCCGGAGAACCGCTCGAGGGACAGGGGCTTCAAGGGCAGGCCCTCCAGGGCCCTGTCCCCGGTCCTCACCGCCTCCAGGACCGACCTGTAAAGGTACAGCTCTTCCATTGCAACCAGATCCCTTGCCCTGAGGGCCTCCTGTGGATCCTCGGGACGGTGCGCCCCCCGGTAATAGTCCCATCTTGATGAGAAACCCTCCCGGGACACCGCATCGGCGGGGAGCAGCTCTTCCAGTGAATCTGCAGTGGCTTCCAGCACCGAGTCGGTCAGCCTGCGCATGGCCGCCTGGGTCAGCCCGGAGGTGAGCCTGTAAACGGGGAGCATTCCCGGGGCGTCGCTATCCTCCCCGAAGTAAAGCTCAGGGTGAACCATGTTGAAGCCGCGGTACTCCTCCACCGTACCGCAGGCGGTCACCCGCATTCCCTCAGCAAGTTTTGAGGCTGGAAAACCCTTCCTGAAGAAGGTAAGGGTGATGCTTCCGGTGTCGTCGGAGAAAAGGGCCGTTATTGCGGGTCCCCTCCCCCTTCCATGCCTGGACACGGACACTATCCTTCCGGAAACAACGGCCTCCATGCCTTTTCTCAGCAGGTTCACCGGGGTTACCATCCGTCTGTCCAGGAACCTTCTGGGAAGGTGGAGAAGCACATCGCCAACGGTATGTAGAGACAGCTTTTCCAGCTGCTCCATCCTGGCCTTTCCAACACCTTTAATGCAGTCTATATTCCGGCGCGTTTCCAGTGCTCTCTCCAGGTCCGGGGTTGACGATGGCTTTGGATATGTATAATTCACGGCGATACTGTTAGGCCACTCGACGGAGGTAAACTTAATGAGCGACCTGAAGTCCGCAAGGATCGGTCTTGAGAAGAAGATCAAGAACGATCCCGAGGATATCGACGCCAGGCTCAGCCTTGCAAAGATCCACATGGATGAGAAGGATCCCACCGCCGCCATTCCTCTCTATACGGACATACTGAACCTCGACCCTGAGAACGCCGAGGCCTACATGGGCCTGGGGCTTGCGTGGGGAATGTCCATCCTGGAGAACATACCCGCAGTGGAGCTCCACGGAGACGAGGTGGACGAAGAGGAACTCCTCAACAATTCCATCCAGTTCCTGGAAAGGTCCATCGAACTCGACCCTGAGAACACCACCTCCCTAAACGCGCTGGCCAGGCTCTACATAGTTCAGAGCCTCGAGGAGGAGGCAGTTGACATGTTCAAGCAGTCACTGCTCATCGACCAGGCCCAGCATGAGGTCCTCGAAGAACTGCAGAAACTCACCGGAACCCCGGTGTGGCAGCTTCTGGAGAAGGATGTGTACATGGGAGATTTCGAGGAGTAGAACTTATTTGCTTTCAGTCTGTTTTGTATATATCTTCATACGGGATATGTGGAAAGTTGTATACGCTCTGAAGGAGCTGCAGATATGAAAGCTAGATCGTCAGTTTTTCTGTTAATCATACTGTCCGCCGCCGCCCTCACAGCCAGGGCCCAACTTCAATGGGGGGAAGACAGGCTGATAGGTAACTTCCAGAACGGCCTCACCCAGGTGGGCCCCGGTTTCTCCCATTTCGACTGCCTCTACGGTACCGACGCGGATGTCTTCGTAGCTTTCAGTGAAGAGGGAACTACCTCTTCCGGCGACCTGCTTACTGTCAGGAAGTCCTTTAACAATGGAGTAACTTGGACCTACCAGAAAACGGTAACAGGTGGGGAGAACGGCCTTTTCTCCCCTAATATCGCTATCATTCCAGGCTCCAATGCTGTATGTGTCACCACGGTTGCCCAACTTGGGGCTGGAGGCAGCGCACTCTGGTCATATAAATACGACTACGAAAACCTCACATACCAGGGTTACCACCCTCCCGATTATTCTTATCCAGGAGCGGGCAACCCTGTGTCCTGCACTTTGGTATCGAACACCTTTTCTGGAGAGATCTGGCTCTTCACCGTTGACGACAACGACTGGCTCTACCTGACCAGGTCATCCGACGGTGAAACATGGACCCCATCAGCCCCCGTGGCAGCCAATGTCCAGCGTCCCCACGCGGAAGCATCCGCCGACGGCCATGTGGCCGTTGTATGGTCCCAGACCAACACCGGCGACATCAAGTGCGCGGTTGCCGCCAGCGATGGAACGTTCCTGCCGGCAGTCACGGTTACCTCCGACTGCTGCCCAATGGCCACACCAATCGCGGGGTGGGAGCACCTGGGAGACATGGAGCTTGGGGTGGTCTGGCACGACAACCTTGGCCAGTCCTTCCTGAACATATCCGAGGATAACGGGGCCACCTGGGGAGTCGACCTGCTTCTGGGGAACGGCTATTTCCCATATATCGACCACTTCGGAGGAACGCGGAGGATGGGCGCCTGCATCACCACCGACACCGGCGACGTGAAGGTAACCAGCGCAGCGAGTCTTTCAGCACTTCCCCTTTCTCCCTTCACGATTCGATCAGGCCACGAAGCTTACCTCGACGGCCCTGCCAAGGTTGCCTTCGGCCAGTCGTCCGGTCAGCTGGCACTATTCTACCTCAGCCCCACCACGCAGGATTTCTGGTTCAACAGCTCGGTACTCACCGGAATAGAGGAGGGCCAGGAGGTGGGGAACCTTTCGGTTACCGCAGGGCCCAGCCCAGCCCATGGGGCCATTCAGGTTGTCTCAACCGGATTCCAGGGTCAGGTCGAGCTTTCGCTGTTCTCCGTGGACGGCAGGATGGTTCAAAGCGTTTCCTCGATCACAGGAACCGCCACCCTCTCCACAGAAGACCTTCCCTCAGGCGTTTACACCGTTGTGGCGGAGGACGGCCTGAGCATGGCAACTTGCAGGGTGGTCAGGTTCTAGACCTTACCATCTCCATTATTCTCATGGCTGCGGGGCATCTGCCCCGCAGTTCTTTTACCGCGTAGCCGGTGAGGAAATCGATTTCGGTACCGTTCCCGCTCTCCAGGTCCTGCAGCATGCTGCACCTGTTGGATGAATGACGAAGCAGCCAGGCAAGCATCTCCTCGCCCTTCTCCAGCGCTTCCTCCGAGGGCATCATCCGGGCAAGCTCCCTTTTCAGGGGATCGATGTAACCGGCCATTGGAGAAGAGCAGATCATGTTGTTCGGCAAGCCAGAAAGCGCTCCAAGAGGATTGATGATGCTGTTGGCGTACCACTTCGCCCATCTCATCGTCTCAATGTCATTAACCGGAGCTGCGCTGATGAAGGTATCCGTAAACAGGGCCTCAGTCATACCGCCTTCGGAGCAGTAGAGCTCGCCTGGCGTCATCGAGACAGATGTCTCCGATGTCTTCCGGAACCCGGCGGTAAGAACGGCGTATTCCACCAAGGGAGCAATGTCTCCCCACTCCTCCTGGAGCCCCATGCCGTTGGAAAGGCAGACCACCCTGCCCCTCAGGATACGGCTGATGGAAGGAGCGGCTTTTCTGATGCTGTATGCCTTCAGGGCAGTTACCACACCTCCCCTGACTTCCAAAGCGTCGATACCTGTGTGAAGAAGCTCTGCCTCGCCGGCTCCCTCAACGGAGAACCGATCCATTCCGGTCCGGGTGCCCGGAGGGCCGGCAAGGATCACCCTCCTCGAATTGGAAAGGGCGACGGCAGCCGCAATTCCCACGGCGCCGTCGCCCGCTACGATGACCGTATCCAAAGGTGGTCGCTATTCGGCCTTAGGTGCGGCTTTCGGGGCCTTCTTTCCCTGGACCGCGTCAACCACCTCTTCGACCTTGTGCTTACCGTCGGAATAGATCTTCTCGGCCTTCATCCTGCCGTCGTTGTAGATCTTCTCCGCTTCGGTAATGCCCTTCTCGTAGTACTCTTCACCCTTGTGGTAGGCGTCTTCAGCGGTTTCCCTGATCTTCTTTCTGGTGTCTTCGCCCTTTGCAGGGGCGTAGAGCAGAGCCGCAACTCCACCGGCGAGAAGACCCGCCATGAATGCCCAGAATTCGCCTCTTCCATTGTCGCTCATTTCCTTCTCCCTTCTTGCGGCTATGCGCCGCAGCACTTCTTGTATTTCTTTCCGCTGCCGCAGGGGCAGGGGTCGTTCCTGCCGACTTTATCCTCGGTTCTCACCACTGTCTGCTGCCTGCCCTCGGCATTCCTCCCGGCGCCGGCCCTGGGATCGGCGGATCCCCGGGGGCCGGGCATCTGCAGCCCGGGGTGAACGGCGCGGCCTTCGGGGCCCTGCGGCCTCTGTATCTTCGAGGCGGGCCATAGAGATAGTATCTGTCTGACGGCCTGCTTGTCAATGGTGTCCAGCAGTTCCTCGAAGAGATTGAAGGCTTCCTTCTTGTATTCAACCAGCGGATCCCTCTGTGCGTAGGCCCTGAGACCGATACCGCTCTTCAGATGATCCAGGGCATAGAGGTGGTCGCGCCACTTGGAGTCGATGGAGCTGAGCACCGACCACTTCTCAAGCTCAGTGAGCATCTGGTCACCAAGCTTCTCCCGCTTCTTGGAATAGTAGTCCTTCACCAGGTCCACTATCCTTGAACGGAGCTTCTCCGGGTCCCGGAACTTCTCGTCCACACCGTCGAGCCTGAAATGCACACCTGAAAGCTCCCTGAGGGCTATCACCGCTCTCTCGATGTTCCACTCATGGGGCTCCGAGCCGTCGGGGAATGCGTCGTAGACCGTGTGCTCCACAACGGCCTCGATCATCTCCGTTACCTCTTCACCCAGACCCTCTCCGGTAAGGGCCTGAAGCCGGCGGCCGTAGATGACCTCCCTCTGGCGGTTGGCTACGTCGTCGTACTCCAGAAGGTGCTTCCTTATTCCGAAGTGATACTGCTCCACCCTCTTCTGAGCCTGCTGGATGGACTTGGTGAGGAGGGGGTGCTCGATGGGCTCGCCCTCCTTCTCCTGGCTCTTCTTCAGGAAGTCTATGATCTTCTCGCTGGCGAAAAGGCGGAAGAGATCGTCTTCCAGCGACATGTAGAAACGACTTCCGCCGGGGTCACCCTGGCGGCCGCTCCTTCCACGGAGCTGCCTGTCGATGCGGCGTGATTCGTGCCGTTCGGTGCCAATGACGAACAGTCCCCCCGGTTCCTCTTCCCCGGAAGGGGTCTTAAGCGATCTGACCTCCGGGGCCAGCTTGATGTCCGTTCCCCTTCCAGCCATGTTGGTGGCAATGGTCACTGCACCCCTCTGACCGGCTCGGGCCACGATATCAGCTTCCTGCTGGTGGTGCTTCGCGTTGAGAACGCTGTGGGGTATCTTCCTCCTGGAAAGGATCTTCGACAGAAGCTCGGACACTTCGACTGAGACGGTACCAACCAGAACCGGCTGGCCCATGGAATGCCTCTGGGCTATCTCGTCGATTATGGCCTTGTACTTCTCCCTCTTGGAGGCGTAGACCCTGTCGTTGTGATCCACCCTGGCAACCGGCCTGTTGGTGGGAACCACTGCCACATCGATGTTGTAGATGCTTCCGAACTCCTCTTCCTCTGTCTCGGCGGTGCCGGTCATGCCGGCGAGCTTCTTGTACATCCTGAAGTAGTTCTGGATGGTTATTGTGGCCAGGGTCTGGGTCTCGCTCCTGATCTCCACGTTCTCCTTGGCTTCAAGGGCTTCATGGAGCCCGTCGGAGAAGCGCCTCCCAGGCATGGGTCTGCCGGTGAACTGGTCGACGATTACCACCCTGCCGTCGTCGATTACGTACTCCACATCCTTTTCGTAGAGCTGGTAAGCCTTCAGCAGCTGGTCGATGTTGTGAAGGGCCTCGGCCCTTGTGGTGTGGTTCTCGTAGATCTGCTTCCTCTGCTCGAACTTCTCTTCCTCGGGAAGGTCTTTGGCTTCCAGCTCGGCCATCTCGTCACCTATATCCCTGAGAAGGAAGAAATCGGGATCCTCCGGGGAGAGCATCTTCCTGCCCATGTCCGATACGGATACGGTCTTCTCCCTCTCGTCAATGGCGAAGTGGAGACCCTCGTCGAGTTCGTGTATGTTCTTCTCCCTGAGCCTTTCACCCTCAACCCTTTTTACAGCGGCAACGATGTCCGGGTCCCGGAGGGCCTTGGCGAGCCTTCTGTGCTTGGGAGCGCCCCTTCTGGCCTTGAGGAACAGAGTGGCTGCCCCGTGATGATCACCATTCTCCCAGAGCTCGGAGGCGTCGGAGACTATCTGATTCACCAGGTCGGCCTGCTTTCTGACCAGCCTGGCCACGGTGGCCCTGTATTCCTTGTACTGATTCCTGTTCCGTGCCACGGGGCCGCTTATGATCAAGGGGGTCCTGGCCTCGTCGATGAGAACGCTGTCAACCTCGTCCACTATGGCGTAGTGATATCCCCTCTGAACCCTCTGTTCCAGCCTCACCGCCATGTTGTCCCTGAGATAGTCGAAACCGAACTCGTTGTTGGTTCCGTAGGTAATGTCGCAGGCGTACTGCTCCCTGCGCTGGTCCGGGGTCATCCCACCCTGTATGCACCCAACAGTAAGGCCGAGGTACTGGTAGATGGGCCCCATCCACAGGGAATCCCTCAGGGCCAGGTAATCATTAACCGTTACAAGGTGGGTACCAGCGCCCACGGGAATGCCGTCGATGGGCTGGTAGTCCCACTGCCCGGGGTTATCACCGAAACGCTCCCCGGCGGCCTCTTTCCACTTCTCGTTCAGTTCCAGGGCGTTGAGGTACATGGGCATCACCGCAACCAGGGTTTTACCCTCTCCGGTGGCCATCTCCGTTATCATTCCCCGGTGAAGGGTGATACCGCCCTTGAGCTGCACATCGTAGGGAACCATGTTCCATGTTTCCATGTGCCCGGTTACGTTCCACTGATTGCCCAGGTTCCTCCTGCAGGTTTCCTTTACCACGGCGAAGGCCTCGGGCATAAGATCGTCGGTGGTCTCCCCCATTGCCAGTCTTATCCTGAACTCACGGGTCTTGCCCTTAAGCTCTTCATCGCTCAGGGACTCAAGCTCCCTGAACGATTCGTTGATCCGGTCCACCATGGGGTCCAGGCTCTTCATGAGCTTGGCCTGACTGTCACCCAGTATCTTCTTGAATATCTGGCCTATCCTGCCCATCAGGGGAAATCCTCCATGCATATCTCTCCGGCGGCATACCCGCCGGCAAGGGAACCGGAAAGGTCAAAAAGAAGGTCTTTCCAGCTGAACCCGGTTCCTCTGAAATGATCGTAAGTCTCCTTGGCGAGCCCCAGCGCGAATGTCACGCCTGCGGCCCCCACCGGCTTCGAGGATGCCGCGGTGCCAACCGATGAAACCGCCGCGGAAAAGGCGAAATGGTTCCATCCGTCCATTGAGTTTACCGCTGCGCACCCGGAAAGGAACATAACCAATAAGAGTGAAGCGGTGCATATCCGGAGGGTCACAGTGGCTCTCCGAAACCGTCGGCAGTGGAAGTGAACTCGTTCAGATCGTCGAGGAGCGAATCCGCCCGGAGGGCCCAGGGGCTGTCGGGGCTCCAGGTGTCTGAGCACTCGTACAGCACTGGAACCGCTCCTGTCATCATGTTCCTGGATATCAGGCTCCGTCCGTAGCGGTATAGCAGCCAGCCCAGGTTTGCTCCAGACGATGGGGTCCGCCTCATGCTGTATGCGATCCTGGATGCCTCCACCGCGGCTGAATCGTCTTCCAGGGCCTCATAGAGTGAAGAGGCCGTGCCCCAGTAACCCGGGCTGGAGGCGGCGGAGCCGTCGATGAGGGCGAACTCCTCCACTGCCCTTTCAATGAGGTCTTCATCCACCAGCCTGTCAACCAGGAGACACCTGTAGAATGATTCCTCAGGAGCCAGCCGCACCGATTTCTCTATGTATCGGATACCCTTGTCCGGGAAAAGAACTGTCAGCCAGCATCCCGCGTCGGCGGCCGCAGCAGAATCCCCGTTCTCGAATGTTCCCAGAAGCCATGCCACCGACTCCCCCTCGAGATCGCCCAGATCCAGTTCGGCCCGGGCCAGCCTGTACCTGCACACGCCTCCTCCGCTTACCAGAGGAGAGTAGGTGAGAACGCTGTCGGGGTTCGCGGAAAGCGCCTTAAGGAGTTCTGCCAGGCACCTCTCGTTCCCTGGAGCCAGGAAAAGGGCGGCTTCGGCATAAGCGGCTGCGGAATCGGGCATGTCCAGATGGTTGAAACACCAAGCCGCCCTGTACCTGGGCCACCAGTCGAGATGTTCCTCTTCGGCATCCTGGAGATAGAATGAGAGCGCTCCGGCTACATCACCCCGGGCAAGGAGTGAATCACCATTTCCTGTGAGTACCGCAAGCAGAAGGAAGGGAAGGAACGTCTAGAGCCCTCCCAGGTTCAGGTCGTCCTCGGGAAGGACTCCCCTGTAGACGAAGGAGAACACCGTTCTGTCAGAGGGCCTCCAGTTGAGCTGCACACCGCCAAGGACATTGCCGAAATCCCGATCGCCGCCTGAGAAGGTCATAAGCCTGGAGTATCCCATCTCCACCGTGGCGTCCAGCTTGGGATGCAGCGAGAAGTGCATGCTGCCCAGATAGGTGCCCTCTCCGTAGGAGCCGTACCTTCCCGTGGTGTAGCCGAAGCTCATCCTGCTGGAGAACTGGGGCCTGAAGGAAGAGGTGAACTCGGGGAAACCCACCAGATCGAATCCGGAGGGTTCCAGACCGTAGGCGAAAGCGCCTGCGGATGCAAGAGCAAGAACTATGAACACTGCTTTCATGGGGAACCTCCTGTTATGATGGGTATATTACATATACGTCAAATCAAGGTCAATGTTCCATAAAGGGAGTGTCATGGAAAAGCTGGAATACGCAGAGGGAGTAGTGTTCAGAAAAGAGCCGGGAGGCGGTATACTCTTCAATATAGACACAGGGGACCTGAAGGTTACCGAGGGTGTAGCCTTCGGTATCTGCGACATGATAGACAGGGGAACGAACAGGGATTCCATACTGGAGAAGCTGAAGGAGCTGTACCCCGACGAGAAAGATCTGGAGAAGGACCTCGACGATTTCCTGGCGGAAATGAGAAGCAGGGGTGTTCTGGTTTGAACGATGCTCCTTACTGGGTCTCCCCCAGGGAAGCGAACCTCCTCATTACCGGCAGATGCAACCTGAGGTGCCGCCACTGTTCCGTGCTGAGCCACGGCCCCCTTAAGGAAGACCTTCCGCTGGGTGACTGGGAACGGATCCTGGATAAGCTTGCAAGAAACAGGCTGATCAAGCTCACCCTGACCGGCGGAGAACCCATGGCCAGGGAGGACTTTCCCGAGTTCCTTGAAGCAGTAGCGGAAAGACCCTTCAGATTCTCCGTGAATACGAATGGAACCCTGATTACCCCCGGAGTGATAGAATCCCTGGTGAAGCACCGGGGAAGGCTGAACGACATAATGGTGAGCCTGGACGGCCCCGACGCCGCAACAGTGGACAGCCAGCGGGGAGAAGGGGTCTTCGACAAGCTTGTACTGGGGGTGACGAAGCTCAGGACCGCAGGGCTTCCCTTCGGGTTCTACTGCACCGTTACTTCTCTTAATGTGGACAGGCTTGTTGAGACGGCGGACCTGGCAATGAGAACGGGCGCGGGGTGGATCAAGTTCAATAACTTCATGCTGGCAGGACCTGACCTTGGAGTCAGTATGATCCCGGCTCCAGAGCAGATCAGTAAAGCCGCATCGGATCTTATGGCCATGGAAGCTACGAAACAGGGATTGATCTCAGGCACGATAATTGACATGAGAAAACGGGCGCTGGATTATCTTGACGGAAACTTGAGGAAAACTGAAGGCAATGCTTTCGCCTGCGGAGGAGGGCGTGTGAAGATAGCAGTGTTTCCGAATGGAGACGTATCTCCATGTGATCATATTCCCGATCTCATCCTCGGGAACATCCTTCATTCACAGCTTGAAGATATACTGAACGGCCCAGGGATGAATGAGTTCACCTCGATCCTGAATGGTAAGAGGAACCGCAACCCTCGATGCCGTTCCTGCGAATACCTTGATTTCTGTTCCGGCGGATGTCCTGTTGAGGCCATTAACACAGGAGATCTTAACGCTATTGATAGATTATCATGCCTTAAGATCGCATTGGAGAACATGAATGATTAAGCCCCGGGATCTAAAGGTCATCTACATCAATCCCGCAGGAGGATGCAATCTTCACTGCAGGCACTGCTGGGTCAATGAGGGAGGTACTGCATCGGAGACAATGTCTTTAAAGAGCTGGACCGCCCTTCTGGATGAGGCAGTCGTCATGGGCTGCTCCTCCATAAAATACACCGGAGGGGAACCTCTTCTTTATCCTGAATTCGTTGAGCTTTACAGGTATTCAGGCAACCTGTTTCAAACAGTCATGATTGAAACCAACGGAACGCTACGTCCCAAAGGGTTCTTCGAAGCACTTGAGGACTTTCCACCGCTTCAGGTATCCGTAAGCCTCGACAGCGCTAAAGAGGAGTCCCATGACCAGTTCAGGGGGAAGAAGGGCGCGTGGCGAAACTCCGTATTCTTCATTGAGGAACTTGTGTCCAGGGGACTCAACAACCAGGTGATAATGTCCGTTTCGGTCATGGAACGCCAGCCGGTACTTGATATGATCGCCCTGATAGAGAGGATCGGAGCCGGATCGCTGAAGATCAACTTCATCACCCCTGTTGGCAGAGGAGCGAAGGATAGCTTCTATGAAGATCTTGATATCAAGGAAGCCCTTGAATACTTCCGCTGGCTTACAACCGAGACCCCTCAATGGGTTCTGCCTTCGCTCCCCGCTGCCCTAGTTCCAGCTGACAGGCTTGCCGGAGTTGGGTACTGCCCGGTGAGGAACCTGATCGGCGTTCTTCCGGATGGCACTTTTTCTCTCTGTGGGGTCGCGTTTTCCAGGCCCGAGATGGCATGGGGAAGATATCCGGAGGTTTCCCTTTCCGACGCCTGGGCGCGTTCACCGGTGCTCACTGAAATAAGGAACAAGCTTCCAGATGATCTGGAGTATCCCTGTTCCATGTGCATTCACAAGACCTCATGCATTGGACGTTGCATAGTTAACAACTATGAAACCTCTGGGAGTCTTTTCGCTTCGGATCTGTTCTGCAAGAAAGCAATGAATGAGGGGCTTTTCCCTGAAACTAGGCTGATACGAAGTGAATAGACGATCGATACTTCTTGCTCAGAACCGGGCTGTCATTCCCAATGGCGCCGTTCTCCACTCAGCTTCAGTCGGCCACCCTAAACAAGGAGCCTACCTTTTCCTTGCCCCCTCCGGCGGGGGCAAGAGTACCATAAGACTGAAGCTTTGCAGGAAGGTTTTCGGAGCTATAGGCGATGACAGCACGGTTGTATGCACAGGAACCGACGGCGTCGTAAGGTGCCTTCCCTGCGGATCCATGAAGCAGGCAACAGGAGTTGATGACCTTGCCGGAGCGGCTTTAAGGGCTATCTTCTTCGTTGAGAAGGGTTCTCCTCCTCTGATTTTCAAGATTAACCCCGCATATGCTTTCTATCGAGCAGTTTCCGCAAGAAGCGTCATGGACGGCGGTGAGCTTGATCAAGCTGAGAGGAAAGCCTTGAACCTATTCTTGAACAGGTTGGTCCTCGGTTTTCCCTCATACATTTTCAGGTATGGTCTTGATGATGATCCTGAAGAGCTGCTGCACTCGTTCCTGAGCAATGGCTGAACGAATGATCTCCGGCTGGGTGAAGGGATCCTCCATGGCCCCTTCCCTGGTACATGGCGACCTATTAAGAACGGAACCAAGACTGGCAGGTGAGTTGAGACCCGGTATGATCTGCGTTTTCCATCCAGAATCTGGGATTCCCATCGTACACAGGATAGTGGGCATCAGGAACCTAAAGGCCTTCATCCTTGTTAAGACCATGGGTGATTCTTCAGGAATTGATGATCAGAGATGGATACTGGCAAAAGAAGAGAGGATCGCAACGGTAAGGGGTGTGCTCAGAGCCGGTAAATACAGAAGGCCAGTCAATTTAAGTCCCTTTTCAGTGCTAAGGATCAAGTATTTACGGAAAAGAATGAGCGCTATTGTCAGATATCTCTGGTGGTAGTATCTTCGATTTGAGAGGAGGAGCAAAAGGAATGTTGTTCCCTGAAAAATATGTCAAGCCAGTGCTTACCGACATAATAGACGCTTCACAGAACGGGTGGGCAGCTGTCTGCACCGGCGGCACAACACCTGCTTCTGGAGCAAACTCGTGCAATACCGGAGGTTCTGCTGGTTCGGCACCTTTGTGTCCTGGTAATGGTGGCAGCGCAAACGGAGGCAGACTCTTTAACAGCGGCAGCAGCTCCCAGAGCAGGCTCATCAACCCAGGCGACGTGAGTCGGGGGCTTTAAGGACACGGTTTCGTTTTCCTCCTCAGCGCGGCAAGGGCAAGAACTCCCAGAAGCACGCTGAACCAGAGGGTGGCGAAACGCATTATCAGCGTAGTCACCGTTGCCGCAGCCCCGGGCAGGTAGTCGCCCAGTATTCCGTCTATCGTCAGTTCAGTAAGGCCCAGGCCTCCGGGTATCATGGAGACGGCTCCGGCCACGCTTCCCGCGGCGTGGGAGAGGAGCGCCACACCCGGGGGCAGGCCGTAGCCCATGGATGCGGCAACTATCGAGAGAACGAGGGCTTCGGCTCCCCAGGAGAGCATTCCCAGGGGGACGGATACGGCCATGCTCCTTCCATCGAGCAGGGTTTTCGCAGCTTCCCTGAAACCTTCGAAGGAATCGTTCCGTTTTGCCATGAAGGGTATCTTCTTCACCACTCTCTCGAAGAGGGTCCAGGCCCACCGGTTGAGAAGAACGAACATGGCCATGGCCACGAACACGGCGCCGGCCAATGATGCGGGTATCCCCACTTTGCTGCCTGTGAGGATGGCGCCGATCAGGGCGAGGAGCACCATGCTGATTAGGTCGGTGAGCCTTTCGGCCACTACTATCGGGCTGGTCTTCTCCACCGGGATGTTCCGGCTTTTCTTCAGAAGGGCGCACTTGAGGAGTTCCCCCATCTTCCCGGGTGACACAGTCATGGAAAAACCGGCGATGAATACCAGGAAGCTCTCCTTCAGGGGAACCTTCTCCCCCACTCGGTGAAGGAAGTAGTGCCACTTCAGGAACCTGATGAAATAGTTAGCCAGGGGAAGAAGAAGGAAAAGGGGTATCCACGCGGGGTTGATGGCTTCCGCTGCATCGGCCACCCTGCCCATGTCCGAGGTGAGCACAAGGACCGTGTAGAGAGCTATGGCCAGCGCGACGGCCCAGGCTGCCTTCTTCATGTCAGACGGTGAGTTCCGTAAGCTCCTGCCTGAGCTTTTCCGTTCCGGGCATCTCACCAAGGACCTTCAGGGCCTTCTCGGCGAGCCTCTTCGCCTCGGGGGCGTCCTTGAGGAACTTCGAGCACCGTGCGGCAAGACCGAATGCCTGGGCCCTGCCCAGTGCGGTGACAGGGGTGTTGGGCAGCAGTTCAGCTGAGGTGAGAGCGGTCATCCTGGCCCTGGAATAGTCCTTCTTCTTCATGTGAAGCATTGCCAGGTTGAGGTAGACTCCGCTCTTCCCCGCGCCTTCCCTCTGTTCAAGCGCTTCCTCCAGAAGGGTCTCGGCCTCTTCCAGGTTCTTCTCGGTGGTTATAAGAAGTCCGGCGAGGTTCACCTTCATGGTGGCGGCGAGCTTCTCGTCCATGGAGATGGCCTGCCTGTAGAACTTCTCAGCGTCGTCGTGGTTTCCACGCTGCTGGGCGATGTAGGCCATCTGGGCCATGGCGGTGGCGCTGCCGTCACCTTCGCCTACCGCGTCCATTACCACCTTCTCCGCCCTGTCGGTGTCGCCGCTTCTGATGAAGTAGAAGATAAGGGCGTTGGTGAGGGGGCAGGACACCTTCTTCCTGTCACGGTTCGCCTCCAGATAGGCTATCATGTCGTCCACCCTGCCGGCGGCGGCCATCTCCGATGCTTTCCGGAGCTGCCTCTGCTTCCAGTAGGGAGACCGTATGAGCCTGTAGCCCAGGAAGACCACAGCGGCCAGGCAGACCCCGGCCAGAACGAAAAGCAGGTCTTCCATCAGACTCCTCCTCCGCTGAAGTTCCTGTCGAAATCGGTGAATTCGCCGAGGGTGGTGTCGGCGCTGAAGCCGGTGCTGTCAGAGTGCAGCATGCAGGTGGTTGTGGGAAGGGTTCCCTTCCAGAACATCTCCTCCCTGGCGTGTTCGGCGCAGGCGGCGTTGGCGAGCTGCCCTGTGATACCGCAGATGACGGCTTCCTCTATCTCCCCGGGTTCAGGTCCCGGGAACACCGGGGCGATGGAGGGGTCAGCATCGGCAAAAACGTTCTTCATGAAGGCGGTCCAGATGGGAAGGGCAATGCTGCTGCCGGACTGGCCCCTGCCGTTCTGAAGCCTCATCCTTATTACATGATTGTCGTAGCCCACCCAGACGGATGCCACAAGGTCCGGGGTAAAGCCCACGAACCAGGCGTCGGCGTAGTCGCTTGTGGTACCGGTCTTCCCTCCGGCCTCCCTGCCTGCATAGGGCCCGCCCCAGTACCATCTTGCACCTGTTCCGGTGCCGGCCCTGAGCACCGACTGCAGCATGCTGTTCATGAGGTAAGCCCCTGTTACGCTGAGCACCCTCCTGCCTGGATCGGGCTGCTCATTGCTCTCCAGAAGGTTGCCGTACCTGTCCTCCACCCTCAGTATGGCGGTGGTGTTCCTTGCTATGCCTCCGGTGGCGAAGGGAATGTACGCCCTGGCCATTTCCAGCGGGTTGGCCATGCAGCTTCCCAGGGGGAGGGAGTTGACTATGGGAAGCCTCGATTCGATCCCCATCGACGCCGCCCTTGCGGCTCCGGTCTCTATGCCCACGGCGTTGCCCAGCCTCACTGCGCTCACGTTGTATGACCTTGCCAGGGCCTCACGGAGGGTTACCATGCCGTGGAACTCCCTGTCATAGTTCCTGGGTCTCCATGTGCCGGGGTCCAGATCCACAACCACAGGCTGATCCAGTATAACGCTGCCGGGAGACCAGCCCTGCTCGATGGCCTCGGCGTAGAAGAAGGGCTTGAAGGAACTGCCCGGCTGCCTTCTTGACTGTGTGGCCCTGTTGAACTCGCTGTCCAGGAAATCCCTTCCTCCGACCATGGCCCTTATGTAACCGCTGGTGGGGTCTATTGCCACCAGGGCTCCCTGGATGTAGTCGGGTGCGCCTGAGGTGGTGTCCTTCACCGCCTGCCAGCGGGTCCAGGAACTCTCGAACCTCAGCCTCTCTCCATCTGCGTCCCATGTATCCGTGAGGGGATCCCAGACGGGCTCCTTAGCGGTGAGTACGCTGTCTATGGCAAGTCTGGCGTATTCCTGCATCTGCGGGTCCAGGGTGGTGTACACCTCCAGCCCCTGCTCATACACTGCGGACCAGCCGTACCTTGCGACCAGGTACTGCCTTACATACTCCGTGAAATAGTCCCAGTCCTGCTCCAGCTCGTAGCGGTGCACGTCCACCCCCAGGGGCATCGCCGCCGCCTCGAGGCGCTGGTCCTCTGTGATAACGCCGAACTCCGCCATCATCGCCAGGGCGATGTTCCTCTGATTCAGGCACCTCTCAGGGTTCGTGAGGGGGTTGAAGCCGCTGGGGTTCTTCACCATTCGCACCAGCATGGCTGACTGGGTCAGTGTAAGCTCCGCGGCGGAGATGCCTCCGAAATATGTCCTGGCAGCCGCTTCGATGCCGTGGGCGCCTGAACCGTAGTAGACCTGGTTCAGGTACATCTCCATGATCTCTTCCTTGGAGAACTGCCTCTCGATCTCCATGGCGATGAACGCCTCCTGGAGCTTTCTCTGGAATGTCTGGTCCTGAACCAGGAAAAGACCCCTGGCCAGCTGCTGGGTGATGGTGCTGCCTCCGTGGCGGTCACCGGTGCGGATGTTGTGGACCATGGAACGGGCAATACCCTGCATGTCCACCCCCGAGTGGCTGTAGAAGTTCCTGTCCTCGGTGGCCACGAAGCCCTTGATGACCCAGGGGCTCACCTGGTCGATGGTCACCGGGTAGCGGTTCTCCACGAAGGCTGTGGCGAGCTGGTTTCCGAAACGGTCATAGATCCGTGTGGCGCTCACCGGCTCGGTCCCCCTGAGTCCGGCCACAAGAAGGTTGCCCCTGGCCTGCCTGAAGGCGACGGCGCTGTCGTTCCAGACTCTGTAGAGGAATCCCGCGGTAAAGAATATCCCTACGACCGCCACGATCGTGGCCCAGTATGCAAGACCTTTGAAAATACCCTTCATCAGCGGGGGGTCCCGTCGAGGAGGGGACTGTCCATCAGCAGGTCGTCCTCGGTGGCAACCGAATCGGTGCCGATGGCAATCCTGGTGAACACCGGCCTGTTGCCGCCGTCAAGTGACAGCTCGTACTCCCAGTTGCCGCCGTTCCCCACCAGGACAACGCTCCTGTGTCCCGAGGGTGAAAGCTGTGTGCCGAACTCACTGTGAAAGTCGCTCTCGAAATCCATCCAGCTTCTCCATACAAGCCTGTATCCCGTTGGTGTCCCCAGGAACAGGTAGAGGTCTCCCGCCCAGTAAAGCACCCGCTCCGGGTCAAGATCTCCGTTCATGTCCACACCCAGGGCCCGCCAAACCGGAATGCCTATGTCGTTCTCCACTTTCTGCTCGAGCTGGTGGGGATCCAGCGTCACCATCATGTTCTCCAGGGGCTCGCTGTGGCCGCAGGTGAGAAGCACCGGATACACCGCTGAAAGGGTATCCCTCTCCTCCACCAGGCTGTCCACGGCGTAGAAAACACTTTCCAGGAAAGCTATCCTCGCCTCCTCCTCCTGAACGTCGGGGCCCATCCAGGTGCCTGTCTGTCTCAGGTTCTGCATCGCCTCGTGGTTCGCCCTGAGGACCGCCTTCTTCAGGTAGGCAAGTTCCCGCCAGGCGGCCATGAGCTCCCTGAGCTCCAGGGGAACCTCGGTCACCTGGAAGGTGGCCCTGTCCTGAACGATCTGCAGCTTGGCGGCTACCCTGACATTGCTGAGGGCCATTGTGGAATAGCTCTCCTGGGAGAGCTCCATGATGTACTCCTCGAAGGTGGAACCCGATTCGGCGGCTGCGAACCATGAAGCCCAGTGGGTGCCATGGTCAAGGGCGCAGTCGTCGAGAAGCATTCTTGCTATGCGCATCTCACGCCTTATCAGCGGGTTGGCCAGTACCAGGCTTGCCTGGTGCTCAACGCTGAGGGAATCGATGACATCCCCTGGGATCTCCGTCTCCATCCCCTCGATGAACCAGGTTCCGTCCATGAGAACGAAATCTATCCTTACCACCGGGGGAAGCTCCTCGAGCCTTGATATGGAGCAGAAGTAACTGGTCCTGTTCAGGCCGTCCTCGCCCTGGGAGGCGGCAGAGAGCCTTCCTCCCGAATCGAAGCCCCTCCATCTGCCGAACACTTCCCATGGGGAAAGCCCCAGGGATGCCAGCGAATCGGAAAGGGATGGCTCCAGGAAAGCGAAACAGGCAGGATCATTCATGCCCAGGGCATTGGAGAACCTGAGACCCACATCGAGGGGCGTATCCGGTATCGTCTGGACCACCAGTGAATCTTCACCTGCGGGGGGATACTCCGCAGGGGGCTCTCCGCAGCCGACAAGGATGACCGCCGCCGCAAGGAACCAAAATGCGCACAGTAATTTCATATTCCTCCCGCGGTTGCCCTCACGAGCTCCTCTACGGTGGTAATGCCTCCGAGGACCTTGTCCGCCGCGGCCTCCCTCAGTGTCTTCATCCCGGACTTTCCGGCGATGTCCCTGACCCTGTCAAGGGAAGCCCGCTCCACCAGGGCGCGCCTGAGCTGCTCGTTGACCTTCATCACTTCATAAATGGCGGTCCTGCCCATGTATCCGGTGTTCCTGCACTCCCTGCATCCCGCGCCCCTGATCAAACGGGTTCCCGGCTCGATGCCCAGGATCCTGGTCTCGGTTTCGTCGGGGCTGTATTCCTGGCGGCAATGTGGGCATATGGTCCTCACCAGCCTCTGGGCGACTATCCCCCTCAGGGTGCTCACCAGCAGGTACGGTTCCACTCCCATGTCCATGAGCCTCACCACGGTGGAAGCGGAATCGTTTGTGTGAAGGGTGCTGAGGACGAGATGTCCCGTGAGAGCGCTTCGCATGGCGCTAACCGCTGTTTCCCTGTCCCTTATCTCTCCCACCATTATTATGTCCGGGTCCTGCCTGAGCACATGTCTCAGTGCGGTTATGAAAGTAAGGTCGATGGCGGACTGGACCGATATCTGGTTGAAATCGTCGGTTACGAACTCCACCGGATCCTCGATGGTGGTGATGTTGTTCTGCTCGGAGGATATGGCGGTGAGGCTGGAGTACAGAGTGGTGGTCTTGCCGCTTCCTGTGGGGCCGGTGACAAGGATGAGCCCGTTGGGGCAGGAGATCATCTCCCTGTAGCGGGCAAGGTCCTCATCGGCGAAGCCAAGCCTGCTCAGGTCCTGCATCAGTATGGCAGGGTCGAGGATCCTGAGTACGATCTTCTCTCCGAACGACACCGGTACGGTGGAGCACCTTATCTCAACCGGCTTCCCTTCGAAACGGGTCCTGATCCTGCCGTCCTGGGGGCGGCGCTTCTCGGCAATGTTAAGCCCGGATATCATCTTGATGCGGCTGGTTATGGTGAGGTGAAGCCTTCTGGGCAGGCGGTAGACAAGGTGGAGGACTCCATCTATCCGGAACCTTACCACGGTGTTCTCCCTGTGGGGTTCTATGTGTATGTCGCTGGCCCTTTCCTCGAAGGCATGCTGGAAAAGGTGATTCACAGCGTTTATCACAGGTTTTTCAGTGGGCTCGATGGACCGGTCGGCGGTGCTGTCCACGAACCGTTCCAGGTTGCCCAGGTCCACCGATTCCTCCGAGGGAAGCTGCTTGGTTGCGGCGAGTATGGAACTGTGAAGGCCGTAGAACTGCCTGATCACCTTGTCTATGGCCGCGGGACGGGCGATGTAAAGCACGATGTCGCGCCTTAGCATGTGGGCCATGTCGTCAAGCTGGGCCGGGGTGGGGATGTTGCATGTTGCTATGTGTATCGAGTCGCCGTCCTCCCTGAAGGCAACGATCCCGTTGGCCTGGGCGAACGCTCCGGGGAGCGACTCGGTAACAGCCTGGTAGTCCAGTTCAAGGGGGTCGAGATCGGCGTAGGGAAGCCCTGCAAGTTCGGCGAGATGCCTGTACAGTTCCTCCTCCCCTATGATCCCGCTTGATACCAGCAGGGAAAGGGGGTCTTCGCTGGAATTCTCCGACAGCCTCAGGAACCTGTCGTGGGATGCCTTGGATATCTTGCCGTCCCTGAGGAGGGTTGCGGGAACCGCCGAGGGCTGTAAGTACCTCATCATCTTATCTCCTGGATCACCAGGCGGTCCGAGGGACTGTCCCAGGTAAAGCTTTCCTCAATCGCCCCTGCGGCTTCACGGCACTCTTCGGTATTCCTGCCGTGCACCCTTCCCAGAAGCTGCCCGTTCTCCACCGGCGTGCCGCATGGCACCTCCTGAACCCAGCCTGAGAGTGGATAGATCTGGTCATCAATCCGGTAGCGCCCGCCGCCCAGAGCCCGGACCGCCCTGCCCACGGCCATGGCGTCGGGGCCACGCCAGTAGCCGGTTCTCTCGGCCCTGACATCCAGTATGCATGGTGCCTGGGGAAGGGCTTCGAAGGCTGCCAGATCGCCCCCCTGGGCTTCCACCATGGCAACGAAGGACTCCATGGCCCGGCCTGACATTAGGCTCTTCCTGCAGAGTTCCTCCCCGTTGCCTATGCCGGATTCCTCGGCCATCTCGGTTACCAGGGCCACGGTGAGTTCCGTGGTGTCCGCAGGCCCCCTGTTTCGAAGGACGTCCACTGCTTCCCGGACTTCCACGGCGTTCCCCGACGCAAGCCCGAGGGGAGTGTTCATGGAGGTAACGAGGGCTGAGGCCTTCTTCCCGGACATCCTGGCGATCTCCACCAGGGATTCCGCAAGCTCCACCGCTTCCTTCCTGGTTCCCATGAACGCTCCGGTGCCGCACTTCACGTCGAAAACGAGCACATCGGGGTTCTCGGCGAGTTTCTTGGAGAGAATGCTGGCGCAGATCAGAGGTATGGAGGTAACCGTGGATGTTGCGTCCCGAAGGGCGTAGAGCTTCCTGTCGGCAGGGGCCAGACTGTCCGTCTGGCCTATCATGCAGAGGCCGTTCTCAGCCACCTGCCTCTTGAACTCATCAACTGAAAGGTTCACGCTGAAACCGGGAATGGATTCCAGCTTGTCCAGTGTTCCGCCGGTGTGCCCCAGGCCCCTGCCGCTGATCATTGGCACCTTGATGCCTATGGATGCCGCCAGGGGAGCAAGGATCAGGGATATCTTGTCGCCCACCCCTCCGGTGCTGTGCTTGTCCGCAAGGGGGCCGGGGATACCCTCCCAGGAGATCACCTCACCGCTGTCGCGCATAGCCTCGGTGAGGGCTAGGGTCTCCTCCGGGTCAAGGCCCCTTATGTAGGCGGCCATGAGGAATGCCGCCGCCTGATAGTCAGTTACCGCCCCGGAGGCTATGCCCGAGGCAAAATCGTACAGCTCATCACGGGAGAGAACGCCGCCGTCCCTTTTTCTCTGAAGGAGATCGGTGGTCAGAACCATGGCACCACTTCAATGACGCCTGTGAGTTCCAGGACCGCTGCGGCGGCGACGGCAAGAAGGGGCACGCCCCAGAACCACATGACCCGTCTGCTGCCGGCCTTCCTGGCCCTTTCCAGGAACTCCCCGACCGAGAGGGATTCCTCGGGAATGGTGGGATGGGATATCTCGTCGTAGGTGAAAATGAGCCTCTTCTTAAGAAGCCTTTTCAGTTCCGAAACCGATTCCACGGTGATCTCCGTCTCGGATGTGGTAACTACGAAGGGAACGGTCCTGGGATCCACCTGAGCTTCCTTCTCCGTGGCTTCATCTTCATTATCCTCATCCGGCGCCTGTACCTCATCCTGAACGGTTACCGCCGGTCCGGGCTCTTCATCCGCGGGGATCTCGGGCATAACGGGAAGCGCAGGCTCCTCCATGGTTCCGTGGGCCGCGGAAGGCCAGTCCTCGAGGTCGAACAGACCGCAGGAGCTAACCGGTTCCCAGTTCTCGCCGTCCAGGGAGAAACCGGCCTCCAGGGGAACCCTGGACTCCCTGATCCATTTCCTTACGGTCTCGGTATCCGGAGCCCTGTAGGTCCTGCCGTCTATCTCCAGCCAGGGAGCGTTCTCCTTCTTTCCGGGGAGCTCCCTGAGGTGGGGGGACACGGCTGGAAGGGCTGAGGCCTTCACCCCGCCCGGGGGTGTTCTTGGCCCTTCTATAACGGCGTCTTCCGTCAGCCGGCTCTCCCTGGCCCAGAGCGCCACGGTATCGAAGTCGGGGGCCCTGAACACGCCGCTTGCCATGGATACGGTCCACTGGTTGTCGGGGTTGAGTATGGAAGCGAACTCCCTCTGTGACATCACCGGAAGCCACTCTTCTGTACCGGCTTTCCTGAAGGTGTCCTTCGCCGAGACCCTGTATTCCTTCACCCAGCCCAGGAGCTGGCCGAAACTGGAAGCCCGGTGTATGACGCCGCGATGGTTAAGCTCATAAGCGCCGTTCTCGTTACCGGTCATTGGAACCCCTCCTTCTGCATATACACACCCTTATATACATAATGTCAGTTGCTTTGCGAACCTCCCGGGGCGGTTCCGAAAAACCTCACCGGCCCTGAGAATACCAGTGTATCCCCCAGTGCCTGCCCAACCTGGGCCTGTCCGATCCATCCTCTGTTCCCGCATATCGTTATGAGCCTGTCGATATATGAGTTCCAGTACTGGGGCACCTCACCCCTCACCCCGAAACGGTGGTAGACCGAGGGACCGGGAAGTATGGACACCAGGAAGGCGGTCTCCCTGACTGAAAGCTCCGGGAATGGCCTTCCGAAGTAATACATCCCGGCGGAGTTGAAACCGAAGACCCCAGGCCCCAGCTCTACGATGTTCCCGTAGATCTCCAGTATCCTGTCCTTGCTGAGCCACTGCTCCAGCCTCCAGGTCAGGAACACCTCCTGAAGCTTCCTGGCCAGGGTCTTTTCCCTGCCGAGGAAAAGGTTCTTTGCCAGCTGCATGGTTATGGTGGAGCCCCCCCTGACGAATCTGCCCTGCTCCATGTCCGCCCTTATGGAGTTCCTGATGTGATACTCGCTGAAACCGTGGTGCCTGCGGAAAGTGGCGTCCTCCGCGGAACAGAGCAGCGGTTCGAAACAGGCGGGCATGGAGTCGAAGACGATGAAATCAGCATTGTTCAGCGTATCCAGCGGAATGACAGCGGTGTTGCCCCACGAGTCCCTCATGGTGCATACCGCGCCTCCGGCGGGATCCATCAGGGAGGAGAAGCTCACCGGGCTCCAGCCCACCCGGAGACCCGAGGCGTCTATGTCAAGGCTGACATCGGAACTGTCCGGATGATCCCAGTCAAGGAGCAGTGTGATGTCGAAATCCAGATCCCCATACAGGGAAAGACCCCTGAGCCTTCCCATGAGCTCAGGGGGGATCGAAGCGGTGATGGCCTCTCCGGAAAGGGAGTCGTTATACGCGTGGAACAGGAGCATGCGTCTCTCACCCCAGCTCCAGTTGAGGCTGAAGTCGAATCCCGCTTCCCCCAGGAGAAGAAAGCCACGCTCCACCGACATCATGCAGCTCGATGGAACGGCGAATCCGCTGCAGTCGAGGGAAGCGCTGATTGAAAATGTGTCCGGGGCGATGGAACTGCTGTAGATGCTCACGCTGTCGAACCCCAGGACAGCATCGAAATGAACCGTGTCGGATCCTGCGACGTACACCTGCAGTGAACCCGTGGGCACCGCCGTCATGACGGCTCCCCTGGATAGGCTGTCCAGTACAGCAAGAGCGGGCTGACCCACCTGGGAGAAGTCCATGGTGAACTCGGCCCTGGGTCTGCCGCCTGTGACCGAGTATTCGAACAGGGCGGCTGCGGGAGCTCCGTCGAAGGCGGTGATGCTGCCGGAGATCACAGGAGGATCGCCTGAGGAGGCTGTGAACACCCCCGAAAAGTGGTGCCCTTCCAGGAAGGGCGGAAGAGACCACTCGACCAGAGGGAGGCTGGAAACGGATTGAAAGACCCCGGTAAGGAGTTCTCCGCATCTTCTGAACACCACCGTGCCCCCGGGGCCTGTGAGATCCACTAAGTCGGTCCCGTTCCGTCTTGAAACGAAAAGGGTGAAATCACCGGGAACGGCAATGCCGTCGGCGCTGAATTCTCCGATTCCCGCCGGAGCCGCCGCGGGTTCCCCGCTGGAGCCTGGGGAGGGGCCCTGCCAGGATCCTCCGCAGATTACAACCCTTGAGGCCGTGGGGCTGAACGGAGCTCCATCGATGAAGACCCATACGCTCTCAGCGGAAAGCCCCCGTTCCGGCAGAGAGACCCCGGTGAGGAAGATGACCCCCGCTCCAGGGCGGACCTGGCTGAAGGAGGCCCCGGGGTCGGTACTGCGAAGATGCGCAGAAACGGCGCTTCGAAACCCCAGCCAGGCGGCTCCTGAGAGCAGTACAGCCGCTGTGGACGCGATCAGGACCCGGAGAACGGGTTTCATCCCCTCTTCAGGGCCCCTTCTATCTCGGATAGTATCGCCCCGGCGGCGGAGGCAGGGTCGGGAGCTCCTGTGATGGGTCTTCCAACCACCAGGGCAGTGGCGCCGTTCCTTATTGCCATTGCAGGGGTCATTATCCTCTTCTGGTCGCCGGCTTCGGAGGCTGCAGGCCTTATCCCGGGAGTGACTATGAGGAAACCCTCATTCGTGGCGCTCCTCACCGATCCGGCCTCCCGGGGGGAACACACGACGCCGTCGAGGCCCGAGTCCTCCGCGGCGCGGGCCAGGGCGGTAACCGCGTCCAGCGGTTCCAGGGTGGAGCCGATGAGCTTGAGATCGCCTGCGTCCATGCTGGTGAGTACCGTTACGGCGATAACCTTCGTGGAGCCTGTCCTTGCGGCTGCTGCAGCCTCCATCATGGCCCTTCCCCCTGAAGCGTGAACATTGATGATATCAGGCTCAAGGGCGCATGCCGACCTTACGGCTCCGGCAACGGTGAACGGGATGTCGTGGAACTTGAGGTCGAGGAACACCGGAAAGCCCTGTTCCCTGAAATCCGCAACTATCCCGGGGCCTTCCCTTACAAAGAGCTCCAGCCCTACCTTCACACCCACCGGAAGCCCTCTAAGGGGCTCCACGGCCTTCGCCGCCTCAGTACCCCATTCGCTTGTAAGCGCAACGAAAAGTCTAGTCTCCTGCATTTCCCACCACCCTGATCTCTACCTGTGCGGTTCCTGTTTCAAGCATTCCCAGCGAGGAAGCTGCCCCCCTGGACAGATCGATTATCCTGCCGGAAACATAAGGCCCCCGGTCGGTGACCCGCACGGTGGCGGTCCTGCCGTTGCCCGTATTGGTCACCAGGAGCCGGGTTCCGAAGGGAAGGGTCCTGTGGGCGCAGGTCATTCCGTTCATGTCGTAGGTCTCTCCGCTGGCGGTCTGCCTTCCGTGGAACGGCACACCGTACCAGGAAGCGGTTCCCCTCTGTACGAAACCGGAAACCACCGCCACGGTGGCCGGCACGCCCCGGTAGACATACGCCGGTGAAGATACCAGGGAGCATCCCTGTATCAGGAAGATGTAAAGCGCTGCCGGAAGGACAGCCCTTCTCATGTGGTCAGGAGATCTTCGATCTCCGCCATGAGCTCCCCTGCGGCCCATGGCCTTCTCATCAGCCTGGTTCCCACCTGGACCATTTCCGCGCCGGCGGCGAGAAGTTCCAGCACATCCTCTCCGGAGGAGACGCCCCCTGAACTGATCACCGGGATGGAAACTTCCGACGCCACCTTCCACACCGCGGCAACCACCAGGGGAAGAAGGGCCGGAGATGTGTACCCGGCCACTTTCCTCTTTATGACCGTCTTGCCGGTCCTCCAGTCAATATGCATGCCCAGGAAAGTGTTGCAAACGGTTACCGCTGAAGCTCCTCCTGATTCGGCGGCCAGCGCCGCCTCCACCATATCGCCGCCGTTGGGGGTGAGCTTCACAGTGAAAGGTTTTTCCGTAACACGGGCAACCATGGAGGAAACGGTTTCCACCACCGAAGGCTCCACACCGAACGCCCTGCCTCCACTGGCCACATTGGGGCAGGAAACGTTGATCTCATAGCCCATGGGAACGGAGGAAGAGTCCAGAAGCTCCACAACCGCCGGATACTCGTCGGCGGTCTCCCCGGCTACGTTTATCAGCAGCGGGCAGGGCAGGTCACTTACCTGTGGAAGCAGCTGATCGAGAACGGCTTCCACGCCAGGATTCGCCAGACCGATGGAGTTCAGCAGCCCGTATGCGGTCTCCTGTACCCTGGGGGGCGGATTCCCTTCCCTGGGCTTCAGTGTAACCGCCTTGGAAACAACGGCTCCAACTCCTTCGAGGCATCCCAGGTTTAAGAGCTCCCTGCCGAATCCGGCGGTGCCCGATGCCAGCATCAGAGGCGAGGGGAACTCCATTCCCCACATGTTCCTCTTCACCGATGGAGGAAAGCTCATACCCCGGCCTCCTTCCACCTGTCCCAGTCTATCACCTCTCCGCGGAAAACCGGACCGTCGGTGCAGCACTTCATGTATCCCCCTGGATGAACCGGGATGGAGCACCCCTCGCAGACTCCCCAGCCGCAGCCCATACGGCTCTCGGTGGAAACCTGGACGATCGACCTCAGCTCCGGAGGAAGGGCCTTCCAGACCGCGTCCATCATGGCCAGGGGCCCGCAGAGGGCGATGTGGCCGGCCCCCTCCAGGACATCCTCCCCCAGAATGCTTGTGATCAGACCCCGGGTGCCTGAGGAGCCGTCCTCGGTGGCGGTGATAACCGGACAGCGGGTTTTCAGGGGAACGAGCCTTGAAGCGGAACGGGCCCCGAGAACCACCCCGGAGCACTCCACGGTATCAAGGAGGAACTGGAATCCCGCGGCGCCAAGACCGCCTCCTATAAGGATCCAGGGTCCGTCTCCGGACATGTCCCATCCTTTGCCCAGGGGCCCCAGGATACGCATCTCGAAGCCAGCTTCAATGGAGGCCATGAGCGCCGTGCCCCGGCCCACAACGTCGAATACTATCTCAAGGACGCCGGAGCGGAAGCTGTTCACGGTAAAAGGTCTTCTGGTAACCGGGAAGACACCCCGGGAGGGTTCCACCTGAACGAACTGACCGGGATGCGGCGCCGGTGATCCCGGCGGAAGCTGCAAATGGACGCTGAACACCCCCGGCAGTATCTCACGGCTGCTCAGAACCTGGCAGGCACAGTCAACGGATGGTGGTTGTTTCACTATTCATCCCCTCCCCCCTCGGGGTCCTCGTAGCCGCCTATACCCTCTGCCCTTCTCAGGGCGGCTTCGATCCCCTGGGGAGTGTAGGGGTACTCGGAGGTAAGGCTGTTAAGGTATGAGTCCACCAGGCCTGGATCCATCCTGGCGCCTTCCGAAGCAACATAGGCCGCCCACAGGGCTTCGGCGCGAACCTCGTATCCGAATGGGGAATCGAGGAGGTCATCCAGGATCTCCCAGGCGGTCTCAAAACGCTGTTCTTCGATCAGGTCCCAGGCCCTCTCCAGGACCGCCGACGGCCTTCCGGAAGACTCGGCGGCGGGGGGAAGACCCAGGTACTCCTCAAGTTTTCCGGCCAGGTCGCTTTCCGGAATGCTCTCTATCATGCCCAGGTAAAGGGTGCTGACTGAATCGGCGGGAACGGCTCCGTTCTCTGCAAGAAGAACTTCCGCCATGGGAGCGAAGAGTACATGACCGGATGAAGCCACTTCCTGAAGGCCCTCCAGCGCAGTTTCATCGGCCCCGTAAAGGTCGAGTCTCTTCTCCGAGGCCAGGAGTAAGAACCTGACCTCGTCATCTCCGGAGTTCACACGGGCGCTGTCGGTATACGCCCTGTAGAGGTCAAGGTCCCTGTAACGGTTCTCCGCGAGCCTGAGCCACATGAAGTCACCCGGTCTGGAAGCACAGTCCAGGAGAGCTTCCAGGGCCTCGTCGTACCTGCCGCCCCTTTCAAGGAGCAGGGCCCGTCTGTAGAGGGCCTCGGCTCCGGTCTCCCTGTAGCTGTCCATCTCTGCCGCGTCGAGATAGGCGGTAAGGGCGGCGGTGGTATCCCCGGCCATTTCATCTGCCCTGCCCTTCAGCAGGGAAATATCGGCCATCTCCCTGTTTGATCGGTATCCCTGGAGAAGTCTGTTAAGCTCACCGGACGCGTACTGGGGGAGCCCAGCCTCGAGATAGCTCTCAGCGGCGGTGACCAGGGCCCTGTAGTAGACATTGCCCCGCCTCTCTATCTCGGTGGCCTTAAGGGCTTCCGCGGCACCGCTGTCGGGCATGCCCAGCGCAGTGAGTATCCTGCCCCCGGTGATGAAATACTCCGCCTCGAGGCTGTCGCTTCCAGACGGGGTCAGTGTGTCGTGAAGGGCCAGGGCGTAATCCGGCTCTCCGGAAAGGATATATGCCTCGCACAAAAGGAGCATTGCGGTGGTGTACCTTGAGTCGTCGTCCCTGGATATCTGTGAAAAGGCGGCTACCGCATCGTTGTACCTGCCAAGCTCCATGGCGGCCTTGCCCATTCCCAGCAGGGCCCTGTCCTCGATGCTGCGGCTTTCGGTCATCACCACCGCCGAAGCGTAGGACATCATTGCCTGCTCGAAGTCGCTTGTACCGCTTCCCACCAGGGTCCTTTTTCCCCGGAGGAGCAGTGCGTCTCCCAGCAGGAGCTGGGCGTCGTCCACCCATCGGCTGTCGGAGTACCTTGACAGCACCCTTCCGGCTCCTTGAATGGCTGCGTCCAGCAATGGTTTTTCGTGATGCGCCGGGTCGTCGGGGTGTTCCCTGGCGTACTCCAGCGCTTCGTTGTAGCTCTCCCTGGCGTTATAGAAGGTGTTGTAGTAGGCGCAGCCGGCCAGCAGAAGAAGCAATGCGGGTACAAAGGCCCTATACAAAAATGCCCTCCCTGAAGATAAGTGAACCCGCCCAGACCTGAAGGATCCTTCCCCTGAGAGTCTTTCCCAGGAAGGGGGAATTCCGGGAGAGCGAAAAGCTGCGGCTGTAGTGCCAGAGGGCATCCGGGTCGAAAAGGACCATGCTTCGCCTGACTCCTGGAACCAGGGGTCCGTCTGGAAGGCCCAGTATCCTCGCGGGGTTCGAGGTGATGAGCCGAACAGCCTCAAGGGGCTCCATCCCTTCCCTGAAAACGAGTTCATCCACTGTAAGGGGAAGTATAGTCTCCAGCCCTGTTATGCCGAATGCGGCCTGCTGCAGCGGCAGTTCCTTCCTTTCAGCTGGATGGGGAGCGTGGTCGCTTGCCACCGCAGTTACCTTCCCGCCGGCGGCGAGGGCCGCCAGCCGTTTCCTGGAATCCTCGCAGCGCAGGGGCGGGTTCATCTTGGCAACGGCTCCCCTCTCGATGATTTCCGTCTCGTTCAGGGCAAGGTGATGAGGTGTTACGTCGCAAGTAACCGAAAGCCCCCTTGATGCCGCCTCCGCGGCCAGCTCTAT
>ERZ795048.507-NODE-507-length-40653-cov-8.483324_pt1 | contig 40653 bp, 65 predicted proteins | sample MGYA00375132_ERZ795048 | MGnify/ENA primary metagenome ERZ795048 (study PRJEB30177, sample SAMN05720225) | activated sludge metagenome | isolation source: Anaerobic digester | place: Hong Kong | collected 2014-12-17 ...
TTACCGAGGGTATTTGTATTTAAAGAAATTCCGGGGAAACTCTCAGTTTCCCTTAATTCTTTATTCTCATTGTTATTAGTTTTATTATTTAGTCTTATTTGTCGTTCAACCCCTGAATGCTCATCATTCAACCCTTGAACGTACCCTTCATTCAACCCTTGAACGCTATCACTACATTCAACCCTTGAACGTACTTCATTTTTGATTAGTGTTAATTTTGAATCCCCGGTATTATATGTTGTCTTTATTTCATACGGATTTTTTCCATTTATTTTTATTTCCTTTAATGCTTGTTTGTATTTTTTAAATGTAGTATCGTTTAAAGTTAACTTTCCCTTCTCAAAAAGAATATCATTTTTTAAAATATTTAAGGCTGTCATAAGCTCGTTAATAATATTATCCTCAATAGAATAACATTTTCGGCGGAGTTGTCCGGGGAGGGTTATATATTTTGTTTTAATTAACCCCAGCTCTTCAAGTTTTTCAGAATGCTTTGATTGATTAGTCTGTGCAAGCCCAGTCTCAAATTCAATCCAGTTTTTTGTAGTATAAAAATACTCTCCCTCAATAAGCATCCCCCGATTTTCAAAGTAGTTATATTTATCAATCAAACAGGAAAAATATAACGAAGTTGCACTCCCTAAAATCAAGGGTAATTCTTTGTATGTCTTTAAAAAAGATTCTCCATCTAAACTTTTAAGTAATATTTTGGGTTTAATTATCTGTTTATTTTTTATTTCAGGATTGTTCATTTATGCAACCTCATTGTTTATTACTAAATATCTTTTACAAAATTTACCTGAATTATTTTTCTTACGAGTATAACTAATCAGTTTTAAATTTAATAAAAGTTTTCTCCCGGCGGTGATACGTCCTTCAGACATATTAAACATTCTTGCATATGTTGTTATTTCTATCGGGTCGTTAATTATTGTAGTAGCGTGCATCGTGGATAATACTTGCAGATAAATTAAAAGAGCGTCCCAAGCGATATTATACGTTCGCTTAATGTTCTCCGGTTTATGAGACTCTTTAAAAAATAATAAATAAATTTCTGATGTAATCATCCTGTATTTTCAAAACCTCCATAAAATAAAAAGAGCCTCACAATAAACAGAATGCGTGGTTTTCTGTCTACGTGAGGCTCTTAAAATTTGCCTGTTTAAAGAGGCTTATAAATACCACGCGCATTTATAAACCCCCTATAACCCCCTTCAGTGTTAAACCCCAGCCCTGAACAGGGTAGAACCAGGGCTGGGGTCAACTAACAGGAAGTTCAATGAAAAAAGTTGTCTTAAACATGACTACATAAAGTTGAATTGCTGTCAATCATTTTTCATCCCGGCATATTTATTATGTAATGTGCTTGAAAAAGTTATACATATTTTTCTAAATTTTTACATAATATAAACAGAGAGGTAAAGCATGGGATCGAGTACAAGTGGCAACAGGTCAAAATTTATAGACTATGAAAAGCAGGAGCGTGTCTGTCTCCATTGTGGGCGGACGGTTCCTTTTGCAGAATGTAACTGGGATTATCGTCGGAATTGTCCCCGGTCATGGTGTAAAGTCTGCACAAGGAAAATTTCAAATAAAAGATACCACGTTAAATCAATGAAGGGCATTGCCGTATGAGGTTATGGCACGTTTCTATGCTTCCAGTATTGCCGAGGCTTCAGATTTTAGGCCAGCACAGGGAGGTGGCAGCCTTGCGCGGAAATGGCTTCGGGAAAAGGCATAATGTAGTTAATTATGTGTTTAAGCATAGCCCGATTTATTTATATGCTTATCATCTCCGCGTTATGGAAGAGATGCAGCGCCGGGGGTATAAGCCCGCTGAACAGTGGTTTAATCCATGTTACAGGGGAAAGAATTGTAAGCCCCATACCAATATCCCGGCTATTGATACGGAGCTTATTTACCCCGAACATAACGCCGATTATTTGAGGGAGTGTCTGAACAATTTAAAGCAGAAAATAGATTCAGCACCGGAGGGCAAATACTCAAAGTCTGAAAAGGAAAAATTTTATAATTATTATCAGAGTTTCAACGATGTTTAACGCCCCGGCTTTTTGTGAAGATTATAATATTCCCTTTGTCAGAAAAAGGGAATTTACAAATATATACTGTCCCATGTGTGGGCGCCGGGGATATGGGGGTATTCACATAACGGGGAAATACTCGTGCTGGAAATGTGGTGGACACTATCTTTCAACTGTTATTATGCACCTGCTCAATATACGCAAGGTCGAGGCAGAGCAAATCATTGCCGACTATGAATTATCTAACGCCTTCTTAGGTATTCACAAAACGTCAGGAGCCGGTGTTAAATCTATTGAACTCATAGGGGACACACCCCGAAATATTCACAGACGCTACCTGAAGAAAAGGGGCTTTGACCCCGATTATCTGATTAAAAAGTACGGTATAACCGGGACTATGCACTATCCCTCAGACTACACATACAGAATTATCATTCCCATTTTTCAGGGTGATAAATTAGTCAGCTATCAGGGGAGGGATATCACTGGCGAGGCGACTTTACGTTATAGAGCCTTACCCCCTGAACAGTCTGTCATACATTACAAGCAGACTTTATACGGGGAGCAGTTCGCCGACCGTTCCCAGATTGCCGTTGTCGAGGGAGTTTTCGACCAATGGCGCATGGGCGACGGCTTTGTCGCTGCCTATGGAACGGCGTTGACAAAGTATCAGCTTAAACGCCTTGCCCGATATGACAGAGTTTATTTTCTCTTTGACCCAGGGGCGGGGCATAAGGCTTTGCAATACGCACGGGAATTATCAGCGCTCCGGCATGGTATAGAAGTTGAATACATAGATTTAGAATTGCCTGTGGGGATTGACCCCGGTGATTTATCAGAGACAGAAGCTAAAAAAATTAGAAGGGAGTTAAATTTTGTTTAATGTTTCTGATTTTAATTACATAATAATAGCAGAGGTATTATAATGAGTCAAATTGACATGGATATTATTTCCGATATTGCGGAAAAAATGAGCAAGGAATTTTTCAGCAGCATCAGGAAACATGAAAAAGTTTTCAATTCAGCACATGAAGGCTATGCCGTTCTTAAAGAAGAGCTGGAGGAGTTGGCCGATGCTGTAGAACTGCTATGGCAGGACATTAAAAAAGATAACTGGGATAACATGGAGCTTGAAGCTATACAGGTCGGTGCTATGGCCATGAAGTTTCTTTATTCACTCCCGTTTATCCTGAAAAAGTATGCTGAAAAGGGGCATGGCAAAACCGACATGGAAACACCTAAATTGCCGTTTACGGAGGATATATGACAAAAGAAGATTTTAAGTTAATTTGTGTTCAGCATCAGGAAATGCTGAGAATGTTAAAAGATATTCAGAAACATGTAGATTTAGCAGACATGGGAATGAATTTTTTAATTGATATGGGGCAACTTATAGAAGTTTCCTCTGAACAATCTAAAAATATTGAAGGTATTATAAATGATTGATTTTATTCACCTCAAAAATTTTCAGGGACATGAAGATTCACGCCTTGAATTATGCCCGGGAATAAATGCAATTATAGGCAAGTCCGATAACGGCAAGAGTTCAATTGTCCGTGCTCTGAACTATGTAAGGTATAACCGCCCGGCATCGAATAATTATCCCTCGCACTGGATTAAAAATGGCAAGGGCAATCTCACCGGGGAAATGTCTATTACAATAGGCAAGCAGGGAAAAACATTAACCCGATTCAGAAACAAGGATGAAAACGGTTATAAAATTGACTCCGAAATTTTAAAGGCTATTAACCGCGACGTGCCTGAACAGGTCGAGACTTTCTTAAATCTATCAGAAGTCAATTTACAGAAACAGCTTGATAGTCATTTTCTCCTTGCTGATACCCCCGGACAGGTTGCACAGTTTTTTAACGAGCTTGTCAAAATGGATGAAATAGATTTGTATCTATCTGAAGCCTTGTCCATGAAAACAAAAAATAATAAAGACATCCGGGAATTGACAGAGCTTAAAGAACGGCAGGAGCAGGAACTTGAAAATTATTCCTGGATTGAAAAAGCTGAAAAATACAATAAGGCCCTTGCCGGGATTGAAACTGATATTGAAGAAATTGAGGAGCAGATTTCAGCGATTGAAAAGAGTCTGAAAAGGCATATTGAATATGTCGAGGCTTTAAATATTCTCCCTGATTTTAAAAAAGCTGAAACCATTATTTCTGAGATTGAAAAACTTCCGATTCCTGATTATTCAGAGATTAAAAGACTTTCAGGGGCTCTTGTATCTTTTGAAGAAATTACAGAAGAGCTTGAAACAATTTCAGATATTTCAGCAGCGGAAAAACTAATAGCCGAAATTGAAAAACAGCCGGTGATAGATGACTCTGAAATTATTGAACTTGAAGAAGAATTAGTCGAATATAAAAATATCAATGTTCTATTGCAGAAACTTTCCGACATTGAAGAGGCAGGGGACATTATTAGCAAGATTGAAAAATACAATAAGCGAATATCTGAGTATGATATTGAAATTGGGAGTCTTAAAGTAAACTTAACAAATTATAATCGATATGTGCAATCTGAACTTGAAATTTTAAACAGAATCGCAGAGATTGAACAGTCCATGCCGAATATTTGCCCTCTTTGCGGAAATACTTTACATCAGGAGGTGTGCCAGTGAGGATTATCGCTACCGCCGATTGGCATCTTTGTAAAACCGTGCCAGTATGCAGAAAAGAAACTGAAGAGGAGTGGCTTGATTTTCAATTCTCTGTAGTTGAAAAGATTTTTCAGACTGCAAGAGAATATGATGCTCTTCTCTGTGTTGCCGGAGATATATTTGACAGGTCATTTCCCGGCATGAGAATAATAAACAGGCTCTTAAGCGTTATGAAAAAATACAGGGATGTTCATTGTTATTTTTGCGCCGGGAACCATGAAACACCATATCATAACCATAATTTACTGATAGACTCAGGATTTGAAACTATCTTTAAAATGGTTAAAGAGACTCCGGCTATTGCTCTTCATCATTTCAATGGCCCGGAGCCTGATATGGAAGTAGCAGAGGTCCTTCTTTGTCATCACCTTTGTTTTCCTGACAGGGAGTCAATCCCGTATAACGTGGAAGCATACATCCCGGACGATATAGCCGAAATGTATAAAAAAGATTCGGTTATAATTTGTGGGGATTATCATGGTTTACATTCTCATTTTGTGAAAAAATATAAATCATATGTTATCGTTCCCGGTTGTACGACTATTCAGGATGCTGATTATATGAATTATACCCCATCGGTATTATTTATTGATACTGAAACTTTACATAATGAAGTAATACATTTGCCAAATAATCCCGACATGATAAGCCGTGAGCATCTGGAAAAACAGAAAGCACGAAATGAGCATATTGATAATTTTATTGAAATGCTTTCAAATAAGAAAAATGTCAGTCTTTCTTTTTCTGATAATCTTAAAAAGAAAATGACTGATAAAGATATACCTAAACAGGTGAAAAATATTGTAAAAATTATACAGGAGCGAGTCCATGGAAATTAAAGAATTTGAAGCACTGAAAAAAGAATTTGAACAGCAGAAAACAAAAAAGATTCAGCTTGAAACTCAAAAAGCGGCGATTGAAAAAAGCTGGAAGGATGAATACGGTACCGACGATGCGGAGGAAATTTCAAAAATTCTGGAAAACAAAAAAGAAGAACAGAAAAATCTTGAACAGAAAAGAACTAAACTTGTAACCTCATTGCAGGAAATACTGGCATGAATACAAGCACAGAATTTTCAAATAAAATAAACAGGGCAATCGGAGCAAGGGACACACTTCTTAAACAGCATGAAGTCACGTCCAGGAGCTTAACAGAATGTATCGAAAATCAGCCCTACATTGAACAGGCACAGATACTGCTTCAGACCGTTGCAGCGGAAACGCAGGGACAGTTAAAATTACATCTTGAAGATATCGTCGCCACCGGGTTAGAGACTTGTTTTCCCGAAATGTATAACCCACATATTGACTTTATCAATAAACGGGGAAAAATTGACTGTGACATTTATCTGCATGACCGCAACGGCAACAGGGTTAACCCCCTGGACGATAACGGTGGAGGGCTTTCCGATATTGTCAGTTTCAGCCTGCGTATGGCGTGTTGGACAATCGGCAAAACCGATAATGTCATTGTTTTGGATGAACCCTTTAAATTTTTATCGGCTGAACTTCGTCCCCTTGCCGGGGAGTTGCTTCAGAATCTGTCAAAAAAGTTGAAACTGCAAATAATCATGATTACTCATGACGAAGAGATGATAGAAATTGCAGATAGAGTTTTTAGAGTTGCAAAAAATAAGAAAGATGTCTCTATTGTAGAGACTTTAAATTAAACTCATAAAAGGGGGATTTTATGAAACGATTAACTATATCTTTTTTGATTTTATTCTGTTTAATCTTTTTTGCTTGCGATGGTGGGGGCGGTGGGGAAACTGAAAACACAACAACTCCTACTCTGAAAACATTTTCCGGCAAAATTGAAAAAGGAGCTTTGCAGAAAGGAGCTGTTATCACAGCAACAGAATGGGACCCTACTACCGGGCAGGGGGATGTTTTTACTTCTGAGACCTCTAATAATTTAGGGGACTATACATTAGAAAGTGTAAATCTCAATGGTGTTCTTGATGTCAGAGCCGACGGCTTTTTCATCAATGAAAATACTGCTGTTGTTGAAAATACAAGGATTACCCTTTCCGGCCTTGTTGACTCCTCTGTTTCCGGTCAGGGAAATATCAACATTATAACACACATTATCAAGCAACGAGTTATTGCCCTTATGACTGCCGGTGCGGATTTTTCAACAGCAAACAATCAGGCCGTGACAGAGTTATACGCAACATTTAACTGGACTCCGGAAAACCCACTTAATACCAGCATCGCGGAAAATGCGAAACTGCTTTTTCTATCCGCTGCAATCTGTAAAAACCGGTCTGTTGTAGAAGTATCGTCTTTATTAACCGACCTTGCCATTGATATGGCCGACGGTAATATTGATATTTCAGTGCTTAACGATTCTTTTAGTCTGGTTGATACGGCTGAGGTTATAAGTAATATCACAGCTATGTATGGCACTTGCCCCGATATTGTTACAGTTAAGTCTGACCTTCTCACTTATCTGAGTCTTGAGGATTCAACTGTCAGACAAATAACTATGGTCCCGGTAACTACTGCTGATTTTTATACATTCTGTAATGGTGATCTTAAAGGTTTCATAAACTCTGAGCTTATACCTCTTTATGTCTCTTATGAACAGATTTATATGGGGGAGACAATTACTGTTAATTGTATTATCAATGATTTTTTCAGCATAAATGATAACGGAGTTAAAACTCTGTATATACAGGTGACTTTCCCTTATGATTCAAGTGTCAAATATTATAGTCAGGCTAATGGGGTATTGACAGAGATTCAGGGGCTACCTACTAAATCTGTGTTTAATGTGCCCCTTGAATTTGAGACTTCTGATTTTATTTCTGAACTGATTAACGGAGGAACAGCAGTCAATCTCACGGCAAAGAATACGGGTTCAGAATTGTCTAATAATTATCTATATCAGTATATCGAGACATCTGATTATGTTGTCAATGGAGTCCACTATGGGCCGGGAATATTTGCTGTTTGGAATAACAGCACCGGAACTAATGGTAGACTCACATGGCTGTCTGCTGATGTGTATGGAAGTTATTTCGGGAATGTAATTCAGGGGAATGTAAATATATGGTAAAATGGAAGTGATGTTCAATGCCAGAGGATGTTGTTACACTTCACAATCCTCTTATATTAAAAAGCCCCTCTGATTATTGAGGGGCTTAAAATTCACTTAAAAGGAATAGTGCATATGCCTGTATTAAGAAAAGTAAATTATTATATTGTGCATAAATCAATAGGAATAAAAGGAATAGAATTATTCCCTATAGGTTCACTTATTAATGATTTAGAACAACCTGCGATAATAGAATCTTGTATCGATGATATTCTTTTGTGCGACGGAAGTTACATAAATCCAAAATATGAAGAATTAAAGACTATTTTGAAAAGCGATTTTCTTCCTGATTTTACGGATATTAAAACACGTTCCCTCCCATCAATATCAGACCAAGAGAAAGATTATCTTGAACGTAAGCAACAAGCAAAATTATATGATAGACACGCAAATGCCCTCGTTTAAGAGGGCATCACAGGAAATAATTCTGTTACATCATCCTTGACTGTAGTTACATTATCAGGCAGGTCTTTCAGTGCTTGCTTATAATTGTCCCACTCTGCTATTTTTTCCGCCGACATTTTAGATAAATTCAGGGCGTTACAGTAGACCAAATCTACACGGTCGAGCTGATAGTTCCGCTGTGGTCTGACGTAATTATTGATATAATCCTCCAGAGTCAGGAGGTTATCTGCATAAAGCTCTGACAGCTTCTTACCTCTAATCTCTTTTGTCTCCTCATCATATATCTGATATTCTGACAGCTCAATTTCACCATCATCAATTTTCTCTTTGACTGTCTTATCTATCAGCTCTGTTTTGTCTGCATTCAGCTTCTTGCCTTTCGGAGCTTCCATCCACCCGCCGGCAATACGCTCAATATCTGATTTCAGAGTGTAGTTAGCTTTATACTCATTTATATTCAGCTTTGGTCTGACTGAATTGTGCTGTTTTGTGTTTCTGATTTCATCATAATCTGATATACCAAGAGCTGGAAGTGATTTAATTACATTCTGTTCTCTGTCTGTTTCAACACTTCCAAGTATTATATTGTCTTTTAAAATTATCCATGTAGTGTTCATCTATTACTCTCCTTATATTATGCTGTCCTTTTCCAAATTTTCATACGGTAGTTTCGAGGTTCTGTAACTCCTGATGTGGTTGCCGATGTTCTGGCATTCGGCGAAAAATATGAATCAAATTTTAAGCGAATTTGCCCATATGCTCCTCCGCTACCTGCCTGTAATGTATTATTTGTTGCCCTTAAAGCTCCATCAGATGATGGATAAGCACCTGCTTGTGTTAGTACAAAGAATAAATTGTTATCACCACCCGTAATCCTCTGCATCTGGTCAGGACTCAGACCATCTGTCCTTGTCTGGTGATCTGTAGTACCTACTTTGAAAAACGCATCATCTGAAGTGAATATCTCTGTCCATGTGCCTCCGAACCTTGTCGCTGGTCTATTAGCTACGGGAAAAGCATCTGCCTCGGTATTGCTTCCGATTACTGGATATTGAGCATATTCTTTTCCAACGGGATATAAATAATCTAATACCCACTGCTTCATTACATAACTGCCGGTAAGTAAATTCATAGCTGAACCATCTGAATAATATTCTATGTATTCTCCTGATGGAACTACCGGGGATGTGCTTATAATACTCAATGTCACATTATGCGCGCTCTTATTTACAACAATACATTTATTCCCCCCCGGCAAAGCGCCTGTGATTGTTAATGCAATATCTGCCATGGGGTCGGCAACAATAAGTACGTTTGTAGTATAGTCACTTAAGTTTATACTTCCCGTTTCAGTGACTGAAAGTAAGGTTTCTCCCAAATATGCTTTTAACACCGAACCGGGGAGGACCTTATCTCGATCTGTTCCCGTGCCCCGAATGAGATAAATTAAATCCCCATCCTCAACGGTAGTGACCTGCGGAAAATCAAGTAATGTTACTGTATCTGCCATTATATTTCTCCTTATAACATTTGTGTTGTTACGATATTTCTATTTTGTGCATCGACTAACGGAACACCTAACGCATCTACTAAATACAAGGTTTCAATTTCAACTACTGAGCATATTAAATGACCAGTGGCATCGACAAGAAACGCCCCTGAACCCGTGACAATAGGCTTTTCAAAAAATCCCTGAACACCGGTGGGGGATATAGGGTTTAACTGACTTGCCAGTACCCACGATATATCGGTATAAAGATAATATTTACCCGGTGTTGTACATAGTCTATATTGTACATATGTGGCTCCGTAAATACTTTGCATGAGTTCAATTATAGTTTCAGGTTCTCCACTGTACCGTAGAATTGCCTTTTCCTGAATTGCTTTTCTGTACAAAGCATCAAATAAGCCGTTGCGACTGACTCCAAAAATTATGCCCAAAATGTCAAGCTGTGCCCCCACGGCATCGGCTAAATAAAATTCGTCCTGAATTTCAAATAATGCCGTTTCTATGTCATCGGCATTTTCCAGAAAGCCGGTGATAATGCCACGGAGATTAGTACTATCCGTATACTGATATAAAAGTAAATCCAGGAATTGATTATAATTGTCAATTTTTATCATGTCAGGTCTTCCACCGATATTCTTGATACATCAAAAGTCGCATACTCCCTGATTGCAATGTCTATGTCATTTTCTGCGTAAACCGGGGTTCCTGAAGGGGTGTCCGTTGCATCTATTGTGATTAAAATATCACTTATACCTGGCACGTTGTAAATCGGAATAGTGAGTCTTTGTCTGATAACATCTTTACCAACGGGAAAATTGTTTAGTGACCAATTTACAATTTCAGTTTTAATTTGTGTATCGCCATTTGCCGGATATTCTTCTTCATCGTATAAATCACGTTGTACTTTAACCCATATATATTTAGCAACGGGACGTGAAAAATAAATAGTCTGGTCAGTACCCTGACTATCTTTTACGATTTCAGACTGATTGCCATAACTCCGAATACCGGAGGGCATGACAAGCCAGATAGTGTTTGCTATGTCTTCATCGTCACCCCCGACCACAACAGTTTCAAAGCTGTGAGGGGGTAAGCCATCGCCGTCTGTTACATCCGTTCTATTGCTTAATACAGAAACTGAGGAAACGCCATCGACATTATTTAAAACCTTATTTCTTATAGCCTCATCTGTGGCGTTGCCCACGAGCTGAGTTGCTGCTCTCCTTATTCTCAGTTCAGGGTCTGTCTCTTCCAGTCTCCCTGTTATTCCGGCAGCGGTATTACTCACAGTGTCCCAACCTGATATAGGGGTCACTATTGTATCAAGGGCAAGAGTGGGGAGAATATTAGCCCCGGCTATTTCCGCTTCAAAATCCCCACCGGCGGCGATAAGTTCAAGGTCAATATTTGCACTATAAGCAATTATAAAGTCCGTTGCCGTCTGCTGAATGTTTAAAGTATCATCAGTAACAGTTAAATCACCTGCAAAAGTTCCGGCATCGACAAGCGCTTTTAACGCCGTCCAGACATCGACTGGTTCATCGTCTATCAGAGAGGTATATGAATATAAAGTGCCGTCAATAGTCAGTGAAAAAACTTCGTCTGAGCTGACACTCCCGATTGTCAGGTCAATGTATCGTACAGTATCTAAACTGATAGGCACATCAGACTGTAATACATAATTTAAATCATTGCTTGTTTCTCGTGCCAAACTTTCAGCCGGGATAGTAGTCCCTAAATCACCGTAAAGATAAACATTTGAAACATAGGTTTTTCCCTCTGCTTGCCGAATGACTCCGGTCTCTGCACTGATATTGTCAAGACTCACGCCTTCGGCAGAGTTCGGGTTTCTGCTGTTGTAAATTTCTTCTGCACCGTCCCAGATATTTGTATCTCTTAAAGCAAATTGAGCGACCATTTGCCCTATCGGGCCACGGGGGTCAAGGTCAACACTTTCCCCAAACACGCCTTTAAATACATTCTCATAATATGTTTTATGGTCTTCGTATGTTTTCTTAACAAATCCGTCTGTTGTAACAAATATACCCATCTCTATACCTCTGTAGTTCCGGTTACCGTTGTATCGTCAATGGCTTTCACAGAATAGTCAATCGAAAATTCACGAGTAACCGGTTCATAGTCTGTAGTAAATTCAATTATTTCCGATACTTCAGAAATTGATAAAACCTGATTTCTGAAAATAGATGTGACTGTAGCAAGATCCCGTTTCTTTCCCAGAATATCTGTGAAATAGGGAACGCCGATTGTCTCATTTGCGAAAAATTCACCCGCTATTGTCTTTAACGTGTTTTCAATTTTTTGTGATAAAAATTCAGACATATTTTGAGTTACTCTTAAATTATAATTCTGCAATGTCAAATCGTATGTGTTCGGGTCTAAATATAAATTTTTCATCAGGATCCCTTTATAGTAAGGCTTTTCATTGTCGATAATACCGATAACATAGTTGTAGCCGCTGTTTTAATCACTCCCAGAGCTGTGGCGTTTTGTGCCATGTCTCCCGGAGTTATAGTCGATATTGGAGTTAAAAAATTTGTCAGTATCGTTTCAAGTACATTTCCTAAAACAAAAGGCTCAGTACCATCTATTAAATTCAGCACTCCGGCTTCTGTCAGTTCAATAGTTTTAACAGTAGGTGCATTTTTTGAAGTCCATAAGCCGGGGATTGCTATTGCATCAGTCAGGGAGAATCGAGTCTGGTCATCGGCGTTAACCACCTGCCCACCTCCGGCAAGGAAATTACCAATTCCAGTTTCTGAAAAAAGAATTAAGCACCCCGTACCTTTCGGCAAGGGGTAAAGTAAATTAAACAGGGAGCTTGACGGGAATATCACCGGTACGTTAGTGATTAACGGCAATTCCACGTTATCACCGTTAAGAGCCTTTAGCCGGACAAGAGGCATAACCGTGGCTGTGCGTTTATTATGTCCATCATATTTTTCAATACTGCCGGGGATGCATGTATGAATATTTTCCATGCGTGAATCTAAAAACATCTGAAGTATATCAACAATATTTTCCTTCATGCGTAAATCTCCCCGGTCATATCAAAATTTCCTCCGTAATTATTCCCTTCATAAACCAATTTTTCAACTGTAAACACTCCCGTGACATCAGGAGTCACTACACGGACAAGGCTATTTATTTGACACTGGGGAATTATCAGACTGGTAAACCTGTATTTTGTTTTTAACGGTGGCGGTGCTTTTTTCTGTTTTTGCACTTTGCCTTTATTTACAGTTTGTTTAACCACTTTTTCTTTTTTCAAATCTACGGAATCGGATATATTTTCAATTGTTTTAAGTCCACCGGTATAAGTGAGATTGACAATTGATATTTTTGAATTAGTTCCGAGTTTATAAATAACAATTTCTTTATCATCCTTGTACATCCCGCATCCATTGCTTTGTAAAATTCCTTCCAATTGTCTAAATGCTGCTGAAGCCTTGCCGACAAAACTCCAACCATTTGTAAATTTAATCTGAGCATTTTCAAGACCGTAAACAACAAGTCCGAACATAGAAGCCAATTGCTGAATAGGAATAGAAAGTAAACTACCCGGAGTATAAGAAACTGAAATATATTCAGACCTGAAATTTCCATCAAATCCCCGACCGGTATACGCCAGTATTTTTGTCACATTATCAATATTACTTTGTCCTGAATTAACTTCGGCTATATTTCCAACAAATAAGGTATTTACAGTTTCATCACTATACCCGGCCTTGAATATTATGTTATTCCCGGCTTTGAGAATGTCATTTCTTGTTTCCTGTTTTGTATTATAAACTGTGAACTCTGCAAAGTTATCAGCAAAGGTCATTGACTTTGTAATTTTAAAATCAATATCGAGGTCACTGATAAGAAGGCCCTCCCCATTTGCACCCACACTCATTTCAACAACTCTATCCAATGCCATAATAATTCTCCCACTCGTCTCCTTCTTCATCAGTTACATAATACAGGAGAAATGACACGCCGAGATTGTCATAAGTGATTTTTTCCTCATCCGTATTTAACCGGAGTACAATAAAATCTCCTGACTCATTCGGGATTTTTGCTTTATACTGTCGAAGCAGTAGCCAGTTCTCAACGAGCTTAACCCCACATATACAAGCCCCGGTGTTTACATCTTCATATTTTAAAAACCATGCTTCAGCCCTGGTATTCCATGACAGGGTTAAATTAAGCACTCTATCCCCTAAAACTATCTCCTGAGTAAAGGTACTACTTAAATTTTGAAAAATCGGAATTACTATCATACTATACTCGCTGTCGTGGACGTACCAACGGAACGTCCGGCATTGACTCCGGGAGAAACCTGCTTCTGCCTTGCCTTTGTTAACCCCTTCAATTTTATTTCAGTTTCAAGGGTAACAGTTTGCAGCTTAACTACATTGACCTGCTGAAAATCAATTTGAAAAACAATGCTCTCTCCACTTTCATCGTCACGGGCAACCGGGGAGGAGACAATGGCCATGTTTTCATAAGTTTTAAGCACAGTAACAATAGTGACAAGTTCCCTCGCTTTCCACATTTCGTATAATAGGTCGAATGCGTCTTGTGCCCTGTTTGAAATAAGGCCCTTGCTGAATATACTGAAATTTGAAATAAGTCCCGATATACTACCGGATTCCGGTTCATTCTGAATATGGTCTGTAATCTCAGAACCGTCCTCTACTGGGTGAGACGTCACTGTTGAATTAAAATTATGTGTTTCCGCTGTTATCAAATCAAAGGTCAGTTCACCCGCACCGTATGACTTGAAAGAGCTGAAAAATAAACTCGCTGGTAAATCTGCCATTATATCCCCGCATCGGTAAGAACTTGTTTAAGCTGAATTGTAAAAATACTTTCCGCTATTCTTGTCACATCTTCTTTCGTATTTCCCGTACCTTTCATAGTGATATTATTTTTCATACTGACATTTGTTGTTTTTCCACCGGAGCCTTTCATCATTTGTTGTGAAGCCGATGGCATTTTCACAGAGACTTTTTTCTTTATCTCATCTCTTGAAATATTTACACCGGGAAGTTTATTAACAATGCTGATCAGCCAGTCTACAAATTGATTTATTTTTTGACCAACCCAGTCGAAAATATCTCCTAAAAATTTAAAAACAGGTATTAAATATTTACCTAAAGTTTCGGCAAGCCAACTAAAAATACCCCCTAAATATTCTAAGACTGGAGCTAATAACGCTTTTAATACTTCGGAGAGAATAAGAAAAATTTCTTGAATGTATCCGATAATCGGTGCTAATTTATCCTGAAGCATTTGTACTAATCCATTAAATAAATCAACAACTGGTTTCATTTTTTCTATAAAAAGAGAAAAAATCATATTTAACGCATCCAAAGGGGTAAATAGTTCTGCAAAAATATTTTTTATTTGATTAAGCGGCGCAAAGAACGCTGATATTTTTTCAGAAACTAAAGTAAAAAGATCCCCTAATAATTTAAATGGTAATAAGAAAAAATTTAATGCTGTCGCTAACATTTTGAAAGCAAAAGCAATCGGCCATATCAAAACTTTTAAGAAAAAGGCAGCGACTTGTATAATCACACTTATCACTGTTAATAAAATTGTTAATATTGGTTTTAATACATCAAACAATGGTTTTAATACTGCGATAACAACTTCAAAAATTGCAGATAAAATTGGCTCTAATTGTCGGGCGATATCAGTTATAAAAAGAACAACTTCTTTAGCCAGAGGTAATAAAATTTTCCCCGCACTTGCCATTGTCAATTTAAAGTTATCATACATTGTGCTCATAAGGCCGTGAAAGGTAGTACTCTGCTTTTCCATACCTTTGAAAAACATACCCCCTTCAGAGGTTAGAGTTTTAAAGGCTTGTTTCATAGCTTCGGCACTGACTTGCCCAGCACTTATCATGCCGAATAATCCCTCTTTTGTGGTATTGAGTTGTTTTGCCAGCACATCATAAATCGGTAATCCCCTTTCAGCAATCATGTTTATTTCTTCCATGCTTGCCTTGCCCTTTACCTGTACTTTACCATAAGCCAGTATAAGGCCATTGAGTTTTTCCGCATTGCCCCCGGCGGTATCACCAAGCATTCGCATAGTATCAACTACGTCATCGGCAGAAACGCCAAAAGATAAAAGCTGTTGACTGCCTTTAGCCAGAGTGTCAAGTGCGAACGGAGTAGAGGCCGCAAACTGATTGAGTTTGTCCATCATGCCTTCAGCCGCTCCGGCATCACCGAGCATAACCTCAAATTGAGTTGTAAGCATCTCCATGTCGGCAGCGGCAAAAAGTGCGGCTTTACCTATATCAAGAACCTGTTTAGCAACTACAGCGAGAGCGCCAACTGCTAAGAGTTTCCCAGCACTGATATTTTTAAAAAATGATGACATAGAATTATCGGCCTGATTTATGCCGGAGGTATCAGACTGAAAGCCGAGCTTAGTTATAAGTTCCCTAACAACCATATTATCTTAACTTATTCCCTCTGTTCTTGTCATCATATTCTTTTGCTCTTTTCCCTTCCATTGCCTTTTCATAATCTTTCTTCATGTCTAAAAATTCAATTACATCGTAAACCCGTTTCAATCCCCAACTATCGACCTCCGATAACGGCTGACTTGTTTCAAGCACTATACGCCATACCGGATATTCAGCTTCAAGTTCGGGGTCTAACTTTCCGACATCCCCGATAACACGCCATTCTTTTCTTTGGCGGGCTTCCCAGTATCTGAGATAGATGTTATTCCGGTTAGGAACCCATCGCCCGCCAGTCCGAAAACCGAGAATCCATTATGCTTCATTACCTCCATAATGAGCTTATATATCAAAATCAGTTTCCCCTGAAAAACTTCATGTATTGCATTTTCACTGTCAAGCTGAGCCGGTGCTTTACCCGGAGCTACGGCTATAACTTCAGCAAGCATTTTTAAAATCAGGTCTTCATACTCTTCATCTTTAAGGCGCATGAGACCGTCGCCAATATTATTTAAAATTCCATCCGGGGTAATTTCAGTGTCAAGGCCCTGTTCAGCTATCCCCGAAATAGCGGGAAAAATCATAGCCAGCATTTTTCTATCAAGAACTGCAGCCTTTAAAGCCCTCATTGTATGTATCTGAAACTGTATCCCGTCAAAATTTACTGTATGTACATTATTCATTTAAAGCTCCTTTGTAATTATGCCCTGCACCGGAGTGCAGGGCTTTATATTTATAGTATTGAGCCACCTGTGAACTTCTCAGCTACACCGGTGTCAAACTGCCATTCACGGGAACCGAAACTGTCCCCGTATTCGTCATCGGGGTCTTTAGCAATCCACGCCTGAGGGGCAAAAAACAGAGTAGTACCTTTCAGGTCCTTAATCAGAAAAGGCAAGGCTCCGAGATTAGTAAGCATATCCGCTGTCATTGCCGCACTTAACAGGTCATTTGTAAGAGATGTCTGTTTAAGTGTCGCCGTGACTCTGAAGTCAAAAGCATTTTTATTTATACGGTCAATGCTTCCATCGGCTCCTTTTTGTTTTTCAAATATGTCACCGCTTCGGGTAACCTGAACAAAAGTTCCCTCTGCAAAACCTGTGAATATTATCGCACCGAAAGTTATTACTATAAGTTTCGGGTCATATGTACGCATAATAGGATCAAGCATAGTTCATCACCTCCTTATAGTGTTATCCTTCCGGTTATTTTTACAACGTGAATAGCTCCCTGTGGGTTAGCCTCCCACTCTATGTCGTCAAGTGTTCGTGCTATTTTATCTGCTGAAGAAATACCGGCGTATTTCGGCACGGTCAACACGATTGATTCCTTAATCAGAAAGCCATTATCGGCAAAATCATAAAGAGTCTGTTTGACAGTTCCCTCAATAACTGCAATACCCTCATCTGTAAAAGGTATTTTCCGGTTATTGATTAACAGAGCATACACATTCTCCTGCAATGCCGCTTCAAGAGCGTCAACGCCTCTGATAATGTCTATGTACTCACCCTCTGCAACTTTTCCCTGCTCAGTGATATTCACACCGGCAACGGTGGTATAGATATTGCAGTTTTTAGCAAGTATAGCCGTTCTTTTCCCCGATGTCAGATGATATGTTGCTACGCCTGCAAGGGTTTTATATGCCCATGTCTGTTCACCCACATCATAAGGCAAGCACTCACCGGGCCATGCTGCTTCAATATATGAAGGGTCTGAGTCTCCCTGGGCTGCCGTGTGATAAATGCCAGCAGTTCGGGCATACGCCAGGTTTTTCATGTAATAAGCAATATCAGTTTCACTTGATGGGTTATAAATCGCTGCTGAACTCGAGGCATAGAAAAATATTTTTTTCTGAGTCTCAGCCCACGCCGCAACCGCTTTGTAATCATCTTCATTGATATAGGTCACTGTGCCAACGGGCTGAGTAGTTCCCCCGGTAACAACAACTGACATTGTTTCTACCTGGTCACCGAAAATTTCAACAACAACTGTTTTCGCCGTTGCGTTTACAGTGACCTCTGAGTCTGTTATGTCAGCCTCAATCTGTGTCTTGATTGCTGCATATGTCCCGGCGTTATCAGTAGTAAATGGAACTGCTGTTACTGCCACACCGTTAATAGTAAAGACAATCGAATTATCAGTTACAAAATCAGTGTTAAATGTTGCTGTTGCTGCCTTTGTTGCAATGATTGAAAAGCAATACCAATCCGCCGACTCTTCCTGTACTGCTGTCAGAGCTGTCGACCATGAAGCATCTGCGGCGTCTTTTCTGCCAACAAGTACCTGGCTAAGTTTTGGATTCTGACTAAACATCAGAACTGCCATGTCGTAAACCTCATCACCTACCGCCCAGCCGTCATCTGTCATTTCCGAAAGGCTTCCGTATATTCTGTAACGGTCAAAAACAACAGTTGTTTTATCCGTGGCAAATTCGGCGATTATGCCGTATGTACCAAAACCGGCACGAGTGACAGCTTGAGTTTCACGAGTGATATTGACCTGAACTATGTCACTTAAAGCCATCTGTTCCTCCTTAATTTCTTATATAAACTCGCCGGTATTTGCACGGCAGTGTTTCTCATTATTCAGGGTCTTTCACTTCCCCGGTCATATTTACTTTTTCAATATAATTCGATGTTTCCTTAACCCCGGAAGCTATGCCGAGAATTATGTCCATGGTACTTGCCCTTATCCAATCATCATTAAATAGTGACGGCTTCGGAATAACATCGTCAATTCTCATAAGTGCAATATTATTTGTTTGAAACAAATCTCTTATTGTCGTCAATTCCATGCTGTCTTTTATCAGTTCAAGCATGGAGCCGTCCCCACCTTCTTCAGTGATAGTAAACACCTTTTCGTTATCCTGGTAAAAAGTCTGTTCAAAAACTCCGGTCTCTCCTATCTCTGTTAAATCGCCCTTTGTCACTTCCCCGATTCTCCGACCTATGCCCGTATATTCAACGGTTATATACGGAGTCTGAGGAGCCGGGGCGTTTTGATGAGATGTAATTACACGGGGGTTTGTATATCCCACGGTGGTAAGTGCCGTTCTACATACACCAACTAAAAAATTTTTTATCTCTTCGTTTGTCAATCTCAGACTCATGCTTCCACGTCCCTGACTTTATATGCAATGTATTTATAGTGATTGATTAACCCCGAACTATAAACACTTTCTTTTCTACATCGATATTGTTCTCCTGCAAAATCGACAAGGGCCCCGATTCCAACTTCTCCCTGTTCACTGACAGGTAATCTCCGGTCTGAATATATCTTAACTATTCCCTTATCTCTCTCACCTTCGGGAAATGTCATCAGCTCTTTGCTTGTCATGGGTTGAATAGTCCCTAAAAATGTCTTTGAAACAAGCGAAGCCGGAACATAGTCCCCGTTAGTATTATAACCCCCACCGGCGCCCTCCTCAGAATATGTTTGTGGCAATAAAAATAAACTCATATATTAAACTCCCTATGAGTCACAGAGTTTCTGAGTTCACCACTATCAATAAGAGGCCTTGAACTCTTTTTCTTTGCTGCAGTTGCCGAACTATTCGCTGTAAAGTTTCCAGTTCTGAAAATACGTTTCACCTGTCCGGTGTACCATTCCCCGATTCTTGATATTGACATTTTAGCTGTGGAAACACCGTCATATATCATATTCAATTCTTTAGCAATAACAGCAGTTATTCTGTTCTTATTCTGTTCAAAAGTCTGGCGCATAAATGGCCGTGACGGAATTGTTATAATTGTCTTTTTAAGCATTACACCAAAATTAAATAGCCACCACCACCGCATCCGGGGAGTAACTGGAATCTTTGCCCCCATTTCATTAACCCAGGCTTTTGTTAAAAGTCCCTGACTCATGCCGGTGAAATATCCGACTGCAGTATAAGCACCTTTGAACTTTTTAACTTCGGTCTTGATATGTTTCCATCCCATATCTTTTTCCGTTGTTGAACTTGACATCTTAATCACAGTAACCCCCACTACCCAGAACATAAATACCGGGGTTTACTGATTTACTTAACTGTAAAAATGTCATACCGAAATGAGTAAGAGACAGGGAGACTTCATCAACGCCACTGACACTGCCAAAATTTATTGATAAATCTCCCTCTTTTTTACTCGTGACCTGTCCACTTTCTCCGCTTGCCCTTGCCGTATCAGTGCTTAAAGACAGGTAATGTGCTGCTAAATAAGCCACGGCCATATCCGCCTTATCCCCGAAAAGACAGTTATTGACATTCAGCACCGCCAGTTCAAGAAACGTATCTCTGGCAGTGGCAGTGTCAAACTGTGGGGCTATAGCTGATAATATGGCCGTTGCACTCATTTAATTTTCCTCAATGTCTGATATATCGTATTCGTTTACATCGGTTTCAGAAAAAGAATCGTCACCGACTTTTTCAATCACACAATATCCACATTTCAGGGCATCGGAAAACTGTCTTTTAATTTCCCGTTCTCCTGATTCCGGGAATTGAAAACTACTATCCTTTTTCAAGTGAATAGTAGCTGTAATCTCCTCAGCGGAAACTTGCTTTTTACATTCGTGTTCTGCTGTCCATTTCAGGATAAGCATTACTTCTGACCTTCTTTGTTAATCTTTTCAATCTGGTTGGCAATAGCCGCCCTGATTTCATCACGGCCCTCTTCCTTTCTCCATGCTTCAAGAGTATCAATCATATATGTATCGTTCACGATTGACAGGGCTTTTTCAGCATCGAGTTCCGAGAGTTTGACCTCTTCTATAACTTCAACTTTCTTTTTTTCAGTTTTAACTTTACCAGCTTCGTCTTTTACTTCTTTTCCTTTTTTGTCCATGACAGGGACCTCAACCACTTCTTCTTTGACAGTTCCGACCTCTTCAAAAAATCCACGTTTGATATAGTCCTGCACCTGTTCATGTTTCCGTGCCTTATTCCAGTCAGCCTCAGATACTTCGTTATATCCGGGGAGAAACATGATATTCTTTTCAATTCTGCCGTCATCGCTTAACAGTGGAATGACCTTTACTCCTGCTTTTGGCTTTTTCCAGTTTATAATCATTTACAACGCTCCTTTTGTTTTTAGAATTTCCCCGGACTATTTCACAAGCCCGGAGAAATTGCAATTCTTTTTATATGCCGTCTATATACGCCACACTGGACGGATAATAAACAACCACACAACCGAACTCTGAATGACAGGCGGTTACATACTCCATGCCCACTGTGTCAGGGTCCATCTGTTCAAACATCTGCGGGATTTCCTGTACAAGATGGTCAGGATCTTTGACGTAACCCATCATTCTGTCTTTTCCAGAATCCCCAGCGCCATCAAGCTGGTCAAGGACATCAACCGATACACCGGGGTTATTGTCTCTGAAATAAGCGAGAATCGTTTTATTAGTATCGGTCATTCTCTTGCTGTTTACAAGCTCATACTGTGCACGGGGGAGAAGTATCTGAGTAATCTCTTCAACACCATTTGTCGGCACACTGACAGCGAGTTTAAGCGCTGTAAAGTCAGCTATAATCTCATCCGGTGTTTTCAGTGCCCAAGTATTTCCACCTGCTCCGGTTGTGAGAGTACCCTCAGTAATACCGGGATAATCTATAAAACCCGGGATATTGTAATCAGCATCTCCCAGCCATGCCAGCTTGTCCTCTTTCTCCTCATGTGCTCTTCTGGCTGCGTCTGCTCTCATTGTCGAGAGATTGACACCGGCCATCTGTGCCCGCCTGATTTCCACGATTGAATACCCGTAAGAAGAGCCTATGCCATAAACTTTAGCAGTGTTCTCCTCACCGTAAACATCGACACGGGGAAAATCATTTGCATAATCGGCTATGATTTTAGCCTGACCTATTTTACTGAAAGAACGCCATGTCACGAACTGAGAACCGGAGGGTACTTCAGTTGACACGGGGATAAACTGTTTAGCTTTCAGCATCCTGTATTTTTTATCATAAGTTTTGGACTTGATGTACTCAGTTTGACGTTTAAAAAACGCCTGTTCATTCGCATCAAGTCTGTTCATTGTTCCAGCCATTTATATTCCTCCTTTATTCCGCGAACTCATCGGCGTAAGTAGCCTCAGTTTGTCCATCTATTTTCACAAGTGCAAGAGCACCGGATGCAGCATTGCTCTTAAATCTGGCATTGACGGCAAGGCCAGAGCTTGCGAACTTAGTTATACCCGCACCTGAAGTAGCTACATAAGCCTCCTGATTTGCATCAACCGCAGCAGAAACAGGAACCCATATCTCACCATCGGCCATAACTGCCACAGGCTCATACTGTTCATAACCCTGATTAGCAGCAACACCGATTGACGGTGCTTTCTGAACAAACAGGGCCACACCGAGAAAGACCTGTGAACTTGAATAAGTCACTGCCCATGTTGGCTGAGTATCCCCCAGAGTTGTAACTGCAGTAACATCCCCTGTGGAAAAACTCTTTGTCTTTTTCTGAATGAGAATTGTTCTGCCGTTTGAGTCAGTTGTATCAAGTACGGCCGATACGCCATCGAGAGCGTCAATCTTTGCAAGAATCGCTGCCATTGTAGCGGCGTGACTTGAAGCGTAAACTGTCGCAGTAGTGGCAACGCCATCAACTGTAACAATTGTTGAGTTAGCTGCAATAAGGTCCGCACTAACAACAATCTTTGCCACGTCGTTTTTATATGTGTAGACAGACTTGTCATTTCCTATGTGACCGAACACCGGATACCCGTAAGGAATCCCCCCTGATTCAGCACATACCCAGCCACCTTCTACACGGCCGGCAAGGCCATTTTTAAGACCGGCGATTGCGCCGTCCATATAATCATATGCACCCATTATTTAGCCTCCTTTTTATTCCAGGCATTCTGAGCTTCGGCAATCATATCCTGCCTTGCCTTTGCAGAATCCGGGGAGCCTTTGGAAGTTAGCGTATCTTTTGAAAGAAGTGAGTCTGTGTTTTCCTTGTTTTCTTTCATCTCTTCCAACTTCTCCAGAGCCACGTCGAATCTGGCATTGACATAGACCTCATCAGCACTATCGATTTTTTCAGCACTGCCGGGGAATAGAGTTTTAACAATTGCCTTTTTAACCGCAAGATCCACCATGTCGACATTATACTCAACACCGGCGACTGAGGCTGCACCCATGAGAACCATTTTTTCATCCAGAGCTTTTTTCATAGCTTCGGGATTGAGTTTAGCCGCTTCGTCGGCTTTCTCTTTAAGAACTTTGTTTTCTTCCAGAGCAGTGTCGAGCTTCGCCTGGAGCTTGCTCAGTTCGTCCTTATGAAGTTTTTCAGCTTCATCAATTTTTTTAGTCAGTTCCTTGTTTTCAGAATCGACTTTCTGACAGTGTTTTATAACGTCGGCTTCTGCCTGATATTCGACACCGTCAAGTGTGAATTTTTTGAGATTAGGATCTGTCATCTGACCGTCCTCCTTAATTTTTTTCTGATATATCTGTATCCCTGCATCAGGCAGAGCAATATCCATTCTTATAGTTGCCGCATCCCCTGCCCTCCCTTTTGAAACTACGGCTATGTGATTATACCTGATATTCCGCTGTATGCCATCATACTGAACACCAAGCCATGTGCCGGGCGTGGGTTCGACATCGCAAGTGTAACCGCAACTCAGACCACGCTTGCCCTCATTCTGTACTTTATGTACAAGGTCGGCATCGGTTATAGTTATACCGGAAGAGCAGTACATCCCGTCAGCTCTCACAGTGTCTCCCGCAAATCCTTTTTGCAGTTCCTTTGCATTTTCAGCAGTGACCCATTCCGACGGGTGTTCATCAGTAATCGGTTTTCTTTTCAGAGAATTACAGGCGTCTTCTGAGAAAACCTCTTCAGGGAGTCTTAATTCTCTGAATACTGAACCATCGGGCATGAGATAAGGAAACACACCGATATTTGAGACTATGGCCCGGCCTGTTAAAAAGCCTTCATCAGTCTTTTTAAATTTCTCTATCATCCAATCGTCAACTTCATTCCCCAAACCTCCGGCGGGGAAAAAGTCTATACGTTTCTGATTTTCTTTCATTATTTTCTTTCCCCCAAACATGATAAATAATTCATGTATCGTTCATCCTTCTTGTCATAACTGACTTTTTCATTTTCGAAAAATTCTTTTTTGCATGCTGCTCTGTCAATCTCTGAAAAACAAGCACTGACATATTTTTCAACCTCAAAGGCTTCATATCCCTTCTTTGATTTAATCTTTGCCAGCATTATAGCCATGTCACATTTTTGGACACCGGTGTATTCTTTATATTCCACGGTTGAACAACACATGAGAAAAACAGAGAATACAATCAAGGCCCCAATAAGCAGGGACGGGAATTTATCCTTTATAAAAATTAGTATCAGTTCTTTCATATGTTTAGTGCTCTCTTAATATCAATATTCTGTCTCTCTCTCTGCTCTTCCTGTTTGCCTTTATTCCACTGATTAACAGGCCTGAAATATCCAGCAACACGACTATAAACTTCAGCAGGGACTTTAACCTCTGTTTTATTCTGCTTCTCGACATAGTTCATTATTCTTCGTGTCCTGTAGGTTTTTCGTCAACTTCATCAAATTCCACTGGACCTACTTTTACTTTTTGGGACTTTATAAATTTATATGTCACAGCGATAACAAAGACAGAAACAACTATCATTATAAACCACATTGGAATTGACATTAAAAATTCTATCATTACTTTACCTCACAAATATTATTACATAGTTCAGACAACCACCGATTGTCCAGAAACAAAGGTTCCGGATTGAGTCGAGAAATGTTTTCGGAAATTTCAAATTCAGTATGTAATAACGATACTGATAAACTTCCATAGCCATACCACATATAAAACCAGATAGAGCAGGAACCCACAAAACAGGGAACAGATAATAAAAAAGAAAACCAACCCAAAAACTCCAGAACATATGCACGTGCTGATAGCTGATTTCTTTTTTGCTCCAGAACATTGTATAATAATCATCAAACATTTATATCTCCATTATCCAGTTAAAATTTTCAGGTGTTATAAAAGCACTCGCCTTAACACCTATCCCCCTGTATGATGTATCACTCAACCGGAAAACGCCATTGTCAATATATCCACCCATGAAGTGAAAGCCCGATGTATTGCCTTTTATTTTTATCTGATAAAATTTATCAGCGTCCAATCTCACGGGAGTAACCACATCCTCAATCTCTCTGAATTTTTCCAGGCTCGCTTTTATCCCGAGTTCATCGAGAATATCTTTTTTCTCTGCGAGGATATACCCTTTATCATTACAAAAATTATGAGACAGCATCCATCGGAAATATTCTGAATAATGCCCGAAATAAGTTCCGTTCGCTGTGAGTATTGCATAAAAAGAAATCATGTTACAATGTGTTGCTGCCAAGTCTTTAGCGTGAGCAAGGGAGCACCCCAAAGTTTTAACTATTTCATCGTAAAGCCTTGATGTTTTTTTGAACTGTGGGTGTGTCTCAATTATTTCGTTAAAAACTTCAATGTCAATTTTCTTCATGATACACACTCCCCCAAACATTCTTTTTTAACCAAACAGACTTTACAGTCCCTACATTTTTCCGGGTGAAAGGTTATGCTATAATTCCCTTTACCGGAAGGTTGAAACGCATTGCAGAGTTCAACACAAATTCCGCACCCTATACAATCCGCTGAATTAAATACTCTACTCATTTACTCTTCCAATCTGTCAAAAATTCTGATATGGTCTTCTCTGTTTTTTCTAAACTGGCAATCGTTGTCCTGCACGTGCCGCTTGAATATGTAAACAATAAGGCCCCCGCCACATAGCAACAGAGAGCCGATAACACCAAGGAGCAAGCCGACAAGTTTAAATATAATTTCATTTTGAAGCATTTCATTTAACTCCACCTATTACGTATATAATCTTATAACGACATGGCATATATTTCAGTAATAGTGAGGATTATTGCCGGTGTTTGTGCTTCAGCGGCGAGAGTATAAGAATTACTGTAAACCGTTCCCTTTTGTGATATTGAATAGTCCCGTCTTGTTAGTATTGCAGTCTCCATATAAACCCCCATATAATAAAAAAGGCTGAACGGGATTTCTCCGGTTCAGCCTGTGATTTCACTCAGCTTCTTAATATGTAAGCCGAATATAATTATAAAGGGTTTATATTGTCAAGTAATTTTTAGATATAACATTCAATTCCGTTCCACCACCGGGAAATTTCATCGAAAATTATTTCCGCTCTATGTAATCCACAGCTTAACTCCTTGCGTATGTAGTTCACTGTTATTTTTCTTTTCTGCTTTGCACTAACAGCTTTTTCCCCGGCGATTAAGGATATGACAAGTTCCTGTGATACCGGGGAGAGTTCGGAAATTGACTCCCTTAAAACCATGCCATCAATTTTCGGGGGAGCTTGCAGGAGTTCATCGAGAACATCGAGTCTGTCCCATTCCGACTGCAATGTCCGGCAGTAGTAATTAAGGCTTTTAAGATTGTTATAAAGATGAGTACTGAACTGTGTACCCATTTCAGGGTCAAAAGAAAGCAGGGATTTACAATAGATTTCATTTGCCTGACTTTCCACGTCTTCAATCGGTACATGGTACTTTGCTGAATACTGCCTTGCCTGTGATTTTATGAGTCTCTCATACTGTCTGTAATGCTTGTTCCCTTCTGTCATTGTCTTTTTACCTCTTCCTGTTATTTTATTTAAAGCCCCTGGATTTCAAGGGGCTATTGTTTTTACATATATTTATTTAAAAATTCTACAGCATCGTCCAAAGATTCACATTCACGGATTCCACCGGCTATTTCTAAAGAAAAAGGATATTGTTTTGAATATAAACTTTCTACATTTTGTGCTTTAAAGAAAGATTCTCTATCTATTATTTTGGCAATTATTTTACGTCCCTTTTTTATAATCGCCCTTCCATTTTCAAATTTAAGTTCTTCTTTTTTCATCTCTAATACCTTCCTGTTTTTAATATTTTGTCTCTCAATAAATATACAGTAATATATTAACATACGTCTGTCAAGTTTTTTTTGATATTTTTTAGAAAAAATTAGAGATTTATTAGAGATTTATTAGAGGGGCTTGTCAAAGCGTTTTTTGACCTCTACGGTCACATCAACGGTTTTCATGTGTTCATTCAGGTCAATAATCACCCTGCCATAAGACACACTTTCCACGCAGTCTTTAATATATTGCAGCATTTCCGGGGTCAATTTACTGTCAGTCAATTTTGGCATCTATATCTCCATAAATATCATTCATCCACGGCAGAGCGGAACAGCGACAAGATATTTGACTACCGGGAATAGCTCCCTGCATTTCTAAAGGTCTACTCTGCCATGTCTCGCCCCCGTCACTACTCATAACCGAAGCATCGGCCCATTTACATAATTTGTTATCCATTGCCCTGTGACTTGTTCTGACTCTCTCATCCCCGGCTGTACTCCATTCATATTTATCAATCCCTACATCGGTTTGCCGTCTCTGTGTAAAATAGCCATTTAATTTCCCTACCTGGTCACGAGCAATAAGCCTTGCCCTATATCCGGGGTTTCTATAATTGCCTATATGACTTTTTAATAGCTTCTGTACTTCCCCTTCCATTTCCTTTGCAGTCTTGCCGGACATAACTCCCTGACTAATCCCTGTACTGATTTTTTTAATCACTTCATCAGCTAAGTTCTTAATTAGGTTAAAATTTTCATCCGTCCACATATTGACCGTTTCGGTCTCCCATGCTTCGGTCTTTATGTAATTTATTCCCAGGAGTTTATTAACTATTTTACTCCATTGACTTTGATTAAAACTGCCGACATTAAATCCGATTGTGGAAACAATAGCCCTCACGGGTTCAGGATTTTCAACAAACAGCGAGTTCACCACGTCCCGGAGCTGCTTAACAGTTACAATTATATCCGCTGCAAATCCGTCTGTATGTGCTATGTCATATCGACTATCTCCCCTGACTTCTTTTACATAACCCTCTAAAACTTCCGGTGGAAATAACTCATTCACGGCATCGGACAAGGGAGTTAATATTTGTGCTATCTGCTTTGAGTACTCCCTTTCATATTGAAAAGGGAAAAGCCATTTTGGAAGTACCTGCTTATAGCTTGCCCTGCGCTGTGCCGGAGTCATGGCCTTGCGCTTCATTATAAGAAGCTGTTTAAATAAGGGGTCTATCATTTCATATTCCGTATCATATTTTTTAAATACTCTTCATTTTCATTCTTTGCCGGTGGGGGCGTTACGGATTTGACTGCCTGCTTTTCTTCAATCTCTGTAAAGGGGTCTTTTACATTGCGATTCACCCACCATACTAACATCCCCCCAGTAATAGCGCCGGAGAGAAAAGCAAGAAGTAATAATATCATATACCACCCTCCAACAAATCCGGGAACTCCATACGCTGCACATCTTCAGGAGTCAAAACTCCCTGCTCCATATAGATTTTATATGTCTCTGCTTTTATCCTTTGTGTTTCGGAATATTCCCTTTCCGTTGGTTCCCAGAGACTATTAAAATCTTCAATGAAATATTCACCCTTGCCGCCATAGACCGATTTACCTATGTAGTTAATCATTCTATTCATTTCAGGCTTCAGCATAGATATTTGGTCATTTCTCACGTCATCATAATACTGTCTTAAATCATTTTCTCCCGTGGCATTGAGTCCAGCCGCCGACCTGCCGAATAGTTTAGTTACTGGTATTCCGGTCACTGAAGCTATACTCATCATCTGTCTATCGAGGATTTCAGGTATGCCAGCAAAGGTAATATTATCCCTCTCATACTTTTCATTTTTTCCCAAAAGTACGGCATTCATAATTGACTTTGATAAATTCATAGCCTCTAATCTAACTATGATTTTATCAATAGCCTCTTTGTTATTCATTGCCAATATAGAGGCAAGATTTTCAAGGGTGTACTTGCCAACGGAAAATTCCTGCATGGCGTTGGCAATCCCCTGTTCAGAACTGCCATAATATTTTATTTTATTCCAGGCTTTTTGCAGTGCCGACAATCCCCAATACTGATAAGTCAATTCCAGATTAGAGGCGTTATAATCCGGGGCCTGCTCTCCCTTAAACACCATGCACCTGTTCCGGTGAACATTCATTTCAACACCTGACTTTGTTCTTATTCTGAACAATTCCACATCTTCAAAATAAGGGCTTTTCGGGTCCCTGTTAATATCCGATTCCATGACTGTTATACGCGCCGCTGAATACACCCTGAATTTTATTTCTCCTGGATTAGTTTTTGGCAACGGCTCTTCAAGCGTGCCGTTCGGGGTAACTGCAACAACAAGCCCCCCTCTATAAAGCCGGGCATATTTCCACGCCTGCAATACGGCCTGATTAAATCCTCTCTGGGCCAGTTCTTTTTCAAGTTTACCGTCTTTGTCATTATATAATGTATAGCCGTTTCTTATTCCATCTTCGGGGATAACACTCACTATACGACCGGCGAGTCCCTCACTTATATCAATCTGTGACAAATACTCATCTGTCAATATTTCCGCAACGCCGATTTCTGTATGTACATTTTTATCGGCTGTTATTTTACCCAGCCCGGTCATTGTATTGTAATAGCTGTCTGTTTTCTTTTCACCGTTCATATTCTATCCCCATAGTGAGTTTATATTTTCAAGTAATCCCGAATGCTCTGCGCAACCAGTGAGACAATCGATGTGATCGTCATGTTCATTAGCCTTAAACCGTTTCTTAAATCTTGTCAAGTGTTTATGAAACTCTGGCCATCTATTCTCCCAACCTACCGGAAATAATACAAGCCTTTGCACATTACTTGCATTGCTTATAATCCTTGCCTCTTTATTTTCCGACTGATGAAACCATTCTATATTTGACCTATAACCGGAGAGTCTATCCACGTTCCGGGCAAAGGCTCTGCCACCGTTGTTACTTTCAATCACTGCATTAGTTACCCAGTCACGGCTTATCATGTCCGCCACTTCCTGCTCCGTTACCTCCTGCGGTTCCTGCGTATAAATAATATCAAGTATATAAATCAAATCATCAGTTCCGATTATATAATCTATGCTGCAGAGATAGTCATTCCCCGTATCTGCTGTATCTGTGTAATTGCAAATTTGTCTGACACTTGGCTTCTGTGAATAGGTTTTAAACGGCTTTGTGAATAGTAGCCCCTGCATCGGCCGGGGGTCACCCTGATAAAGACTTTCAAATTTTTCTATATCGAGCTTTCTAAACTCTTCCAGTTTCTCCCTGCTATGCTGTTCGGGCCATAGCGGCTCCCCTGGTTTCCGGGGGTCAATCTCTGACACATTCTCTGCCGTTTGCAGTGCAGGGAAATTGAGCTTATACCATTTTGTCGGGTCCGGGCTTTCCAGTTGCTTGAAAGTTGTAATTACTTCAATTTCTGATTCGTTTTCGATAAATCCGATTAAATCCTCTTCATGCCAACGAGTAAAAACTATAAGCTCCTGACTGTCATTATGTAATCGGGTTTTTACAACGGAAGTGTACCAGTCAATAACCGCCTGTCTGATTACCGGGGAGTTGCCCTCCATGTAGTCCTTATAGAGGTCGTCCATAATCATAAAGTCAACAGGATTACCTGTCAGGGCACCGCCTCTACCAACAGCCCTTAAATTACCTCTTACTCTTAACGAGCTGTCATATATTTCAAAATAATCCTGCGTTCGTTTTGCATCGACTATTTCTTTTAAATGTTTCGTTCCGGCTATTCGTGTATCGGGAAAAAGATTTGTGTAAACGGGATCTGCTATAATGCGTTGTATATCAGTACTGAACTCTCTGGCCTTTGTCTGGTTATATGAAGCCAGGGCAATTCTTAATTTATTGTTTTGCCCGAACAGATAAGCCGGTAAATGTCTACTTGCTAACTGTGATTTTCCAAATTGAGGGGGGATTGTTATTTCAAGTTTTCTTATTTTTCCAGCAACAAATAAATCAAGAACTCTTGCATATACGTTATGAAAGTCTTTAGTTATATAACTGGGAAATGTATATTTTGTGAAGAGGAGAAGAGACTGCCGGGAATTGTTTCTCTTTACAAGTTCCCGGCGGGTTTGTTCAATGCGTATTAGCCTTTTGGCTTCTTGCGCTGTGATTGTTTGTATACTTCCCATGCTCTTGTAATTACTTCACCCTTTCCAACATTGCCGGGCTTGCCGGTGTTTGATTTATTCTCTGCTTTAATGTTCAGGATTTCCCTGTCCATTTCGTCGCTCGTTTCATCTGAAAGGTAAACTGTAAATTTTCTCATGTGTCAACTCCTTTTTAATCTGTTGTTAGTACAAGATAGTCAATATTATCTTTGCTATGATTCAATATATCAAATTTATCTTTAAGAACCATTTTGACGGTCGGTTCTAAATGCAATCCATTTTCTGCTATTATTTTAATTTCAGCTTCTTGGTCGTAGTATGATAATTTATTGATTAAATGCCATATTTTCATTCCTGACACCTCACAAAATTATTAAATCTGTCCTTAATCGGAATATACCTGCACTCCATACCGTCGGTATTCGATACACACATATACCCGTCAATACATACAGTATCAAATATACACAACTCATCATTCCGGGGGGAAGAGCATGACACGGTATAAAACAATAATATCAAGGCCAATATGTATTTCATTATTTTTACTCCATCTCTTCCGGCTTCTCAGTTAATGAGTTCCACATCTTCTTCGCGCCGACAAGCTCCCCGGCTGCATAGCCCTGCCTATACGCTTCTATACGTGCAAGGACAACCAAGCCGATAATGAGAATTGCTATGAGAATTATTTCAAGTATTGCCATTCTTTTTCTCCTCATACTCTTTACAGATTTTCATCAGCTCAGTAATAAGCTGAAAGTCCGATATTTTCCGTTTCTGCCAGTCCTGATAAAGCTGTTCTGATTTTGTCATGTTACCCCCTATCCCTATATTTAATATATAATTCCCTATGTGCCTTGCTGCTATAACTCAGGTCAATAATCTTGCTCCGTTCCCGGCAGCCTTCACACCACGCCGGGGAGGGAGGCAGGTTTCTATAATTCCAGTTGTGTTGATTTAATAAGTGTTCATATTCAAATAATGTCATTCTTTTCCAGCCGTCGCAAAACTGATTTTACCTGTTTCAATTGCTTTTTTCTCACTGCTGCCCTTGCTGCCTCTGCTGCCTCTGCTGCTGCCCTTGCTGCCCATGCTGCCTCTGCTGCCTCTGCTGCTGCCCATGCTGCCCATGCTGCTGATAACTCTTCATCAGTAGCTTTCCCTTTCATCCACTGCCGTTTAATTTTAATAGCGTTCCAACTATCGGGATGCGGTTCTCTCCCTGCTTTTCTTTCAGCTTTCAGGGCATCTTCAGCAAATTTGCACGCAAGTTCATGCAATTCCATATCGGGGATAATTTTCTCTCTGAATAACACCCAGAAAATATCTTCAATCGGAATATTGAGGGTACAAAGCTCAAGTGGTGTTTTTCCTTTGCCAATAAGTTCTTTTACCCTCGGCTCTGTATACGCACTACAAGGTCCGTATGCCATAATTTGTTTTACTGTAATCTTTTTCATAATATTCCTCCCTGCTATATTTATATTATGCATTTTTAACAGACATATGTCAACTTTTTTTTCATACTAAAAAGCCCCGCATTTATAAAAACATACGGGGCCACTTAAAGGAGCTGTGAGCACATGAAAACTCATCCCTGCCTTTTTACTTTCTTTTGTGGTAGATTGTCAAGTTTGATTTTCTCCTGCTCCTCAGTCTCCTGGTGCTCTGACGTTCTCTTCTGATTCGTCAATATTTCCTTTGCCATTTTCCATGTCCTCCATTATAGTTAATAGTGCCTGTAGCTGTTCATCCGTATACTCAGCCGGATTAAAGTCTCCCCCGCCCAGGATTTCACTCACCCGCTCCGGGGCTATTGGTGCCGGGGGTTGCTGCTGCTGTGGCAGTTTCTCAATTATGACCTCTTTTATTTTATGCTGTGGATAATAAGTCTTTACCGTGTCCAGGTACATTTTATATTCATCGGGTCCCCCAGCCTTTAAATAATCCTGCATAAGTTTTAAATGCATCATATCATTTATAGTCATTCTCTTCTTTGCCAGCTTGCTATAATCCAAAGTAGCCCGGCCCTGTTCGTCCATCTTCATAGGCACGGCACGGACCTTACTGAAGCTGTCTTTTATTGATTCAAGCCCCCTATTTTTTGACGGACGGGACCCTTTAAAATGATTCCATGAATTCGGGTTTTCACCGGAGGGCATTATATCACCTCCATACGGCCATATTTTGTAAAAATACTTATATTATGAAATGGGGTAAAATTAACGTATATAGTCATAAATGGGTTAATCCTCTGTAATAATCTCAGTAACGCCGGAAATATTGAGGCTGTATTTATTGTATCTTTTGTATCTAAGCAGGTATTCTATGTCTTTTTTGTTATATAAATTCTCTTTTTGGCAGTGACTACATACACATTTTATCTGTGTAGGTATGGGGTTTTCTTCTATTTCGGGGTTATCATTTTCTTCTTTTTCTTGTAGGAAACCGCCCTTTCTGAATTGTAACTCACCGGAAGGAAACGACATTTCAGAAAAATCAACAACCATTTCGGATGAAAATTCAAGGATAGTATCTACTGTCAATTTTCCATAGGTGGATATTTCGTGTAAAAGTATGTGTTTTGCATTTTCCAGGGAATCGGCGTGGATATAATCAATTGGTAAATAATCAAAAGTAAATCCCTCTTGCCGGAGTTCTGCAACGGCCTGCAGTCTGCCGTGTCCGGCTATTATGTGCTTTCTATTTTCAGGTGATTGCCATATGAAGAGGGGGAAGAGGAAGCCATGTTCAATTATTGAGTTCTTTATCTGGTCAATGTCCCGGTCTTCCCTTATTTTCAATCCCCCCTGTAAAGCGTGTAAGTCATTGAAATGTACTAATTCAGTGTATGTACATTTTATTTCTATTTCCATGTTTTAAGCTCCTTTTTGGCTTAAAATGTAGGCAAAAATTTAAAAAATAGTCAAGTAAAAATATAGTTACTGAAAAAGTCCGATTATTAGAAGTAGAAATAAAATCGCTATAGCAATTAAGCAGTTAAATCTCTGTCGTTTTTTCAATTGCTCTGTAATTATTATTTCATCCACAATCTCGTTAATAGTTTTAAATTTACTTTTCATGTTTTACCCTCTCAATTTCTATAGCTGTCATTATACAGTAATTTGCCATATCAATCAATGTATCAATTACTGACATTATCCGGGACTGCATTACTCAGAGTCCACTATATCAAACAGACTCGGTATTAAATACTCCTCCTCCGCTGCATGAAGATAGTCAAGACCATCGGTAAAACTGACCTCATTTAATTCACAGCCTATGCCCTTACGTCCCATTTTAACCGCTCTATACGGTACGGTCATAAGCCCGGCAAAGGGGTCATATACCACTTCATCTTTAGCGGAAAATCTTTCAATCACTCTATCCACTATGTCAAACTGCAGAGGGCAAATATGAAGGTTTAAACTCTTTTGAGACTGTCTCGAATTTAATGTGTTCATTCTGTTTATGTCATCCCAGATAAGATTAGACCATGAACCAGGAGCAACAACCATAAACGATGCCGGGAGCTTGCCATTATCATTCAGATATTTTGACAAACCCTCATGTTCTTTGAAATCGTATATTGTTTTTCTGCTCTCTTTTCTGTATGTTGCCTGCAATTCCGATACCGGGGTTTTTCTCAATTCCTCTGAAGTCAGAAGTCTATCCCCTGAACTCCTCCAGAATGCGTGAGCATCGAGCTGCCATCTTGCCCTTGAATAATCGGCTTTATCTTTAACAACCGGGGTGTCTGCGTATGCTGTGGTTGTATCAGTAGGAAGTTTACGGAACAGTAGAATATATTCAGGACATCCCACCCCCATTTTAGTTCCGTCTTTGCAGTTTTCGGTCCAGCCAAGTCTGTATGTCTGATTGTTTTCCCTGACAACATCGGTTAAAACTATTATGCGCCCCATATATCGGAATCCGTGCTTTAAAAAATGAAATACTGTCAAATCAGAGAAGGGGTCAACTGTCGGCATCCCGTCCCCTGTGGCATTGCCAAAAAGAATCCTATCCTTTACATGAATTGCAGCTACTCTCCCCGGTTTAAGCACTCGCAATAATTCCGGAGTGAGATAATCCATCTGTTTGAAAAATTCATCATTATCAGTAGTATGTCCAAAATCGTTAAATGTCGGTGTGTACTCATAATGATTTGCAAAGGGGATTGACGTGTGAATTAAATCCACGCTGTCACTTTTCATTTCTGATGTCACCGGCACATTATCCGCATTTATTGCTATAAATCTGTCTTTTTTCACTTCAACTCTCCTGTTAAAAAATGATCTTTTAAGCTGTGTTTGCATAGCAGAATGAGAGAGATTAAATTCCCGTATAATCTCAACCATTTTATTCACAAGGTAATTATGCTGCTCCCATTTTTTGAGTAATACTTTTAAAACCTCTCTTTCTGACTCTGTATATATAATATCAATGACAACCGGCTCAGTTTGACCAAACCTGTAAACCCTGTGAATACTTTGGATTAAATCATTAAATTTATATCCTATCCCTAAAAATATAGCTCTGTGACAATATCGCTGGAAATTTGAACCACTTCCAGAGATCTCCGGTTTGCTGGCAAAATACTTTATTTTTCCATCGGCAAAGTCTATTGTGTTCTGCTCTCTTACCTCCAAATCCTGAGAGCCGTAAACTTCCACCGCTGTTCGATCTGAATAAAAGTGAGATAACACTCCCCTGATAGCATGACGCTCAGCCTCCAGGTCATGCCATAAAATAAAATGATCATCCGGGGACTCATAGATTATATCGAGCATTTTATTTAATCGACTTTGAATACTGTCTCTCTTTTCCTTTGCCGCATCTTTAAGCGATAAAGAAGCCTCACGAAACATTTTAACCTGACCGTCCCTGTCAACTCCGGCTGTGCTATGGTCAACTTTTATTTCATGATATCGGACTTCAAGCGGTGGCAAATCATATCCCGTTGCATCATATCCCAAATCAGCCGGGGATGTTATGAACAGGGCCCAGCTACTTACCCATAGCCAGAATTCTTTTTCTTTGTGTGGGTAAAGCGTGAGATTATTTGCCTGAGTTGAATCTCTTTTGAAAAAACGGGTATTATGTGTGACAATATAATTGTCAGTAACATATAGATGTCTGTCATCTTTAACAGCGATACACTGACAAAGTTCATTTCCTATTTTTTCTATACTATCAATATATCTCGCGGGTTTATATTTAGTTCTTGTAACAACAAGCTCTGCTTTTCGTGGTAATTTAAACGGAATAAATTTATCCGGGAGCATAATAGAAACATTATACTGAATTCTACCCACACTACCGGAGGGTGTTCTTCCTTGTCGTACCTTTTTTGTGGCAATCCCACCAAGCGATTGTACAATCTCAATTACATCATCAGCTAATCTTTCAGATGTTGTCACAAACTTTGGAGTTCTTGCTCTTACCTCTTTCGCAATAGTCCCGTCGGTGTCCATCAATCCCTGAAGTACCTCTAAACGCACATCAACAGAGTTATACTTATAAACATCGGGTATATACTTTTCCCACGCTCTTTTCCCACATAGATTATACGTTTGGCAACCTTTCAAAATAAAATTTTTACCATATCCGGAACCCCCCTGAGTTCCGGTGGTACTTATTGAATAGTCATAATTTGGTTGTCCGTCTTTTCGTACATGCTCATTTTTCTTAACTATTAACGGAGTTATCCGGCTTTGTAACTCTTCAATAAGAAAACTATCCGCCGTAGTAAAAGCGATTGAGGTTTGTCGGATATGCCCATCCCCCAAAAGTAAACCTAATACATACGGGTCAATTAAAACCGGCTGTTCCATAAATTGAACAGGGGCAACTAAAGGGATGCTATGGTTTTTTGAATCTGTGGAAGAGCCTCTTAATGTTTCCATTATAGTCTTTGTGTCTTTTACTGTAAAATATTCTTTCCATCTTTTCCCCTGTAGGCCATTTCGCTCTACATATTTTTTATAAGCGTTTCGTTCATATTGAGTCTGAGTTTCCCATAAATGTTCTTCTGTACAATCTGCAAAACTCCCATCAGAAAAAATAACTCGGTATATATCTTTATATCCTTGTGGATGTACGGATAAAACTTCTGTGGCTACACCATTTACAGAAATAACAGAATCTCCTGGTTTTATATCCCTCATATAAATCCAGCCGTTTGGAGTTAAAATTTTAGAGTATAAAGGCTGGGCGAGACTTTGTCCCGTATCCATTACACCTAAAAATCCGGCGTAGTGAATAAGCTCTTTATACTTATTCGGGGACGGTGTGGCAGTGGCGACAAATTTAAATCTGACCTCTGAAAATAATGTCAGAAATCGCTGATAAGTCTTTGTACCGTATCCCCTCAATACCGATGCTTCGTCAAGACTGACAGCAAGAAAATAATTCGGGTCAATATCCCCGTCCCTGACTCTCTCATAATTAGTAATCAGAAATTTACATTTTGACAATTCAACTTCTGACTGAGTGCGGACATATTCAAGCTCGATATTGAAAAAGTCTTTAGCATCTCTTTTAAATTCCTGCTTAACTCCAAGGGGCATTATGATTAATGTCTTTCCCTCAAACCTCTTTGTAATTAAAACCATAAGGGCGAGCTGTTCACAGGTTTTCCCCAAACCGAAAGAGGCAAACAAAGCACGCCGACCACCTTTAGCAGCCCAGATAATACTATCTTTCTGATGCGGTTTAAATTTCTTAATTCCGGTATTTATTTCTTCCAGTTCTTTTTCAGTAACATCAAATCCGGTGTATTCAGAGAGCTTAATTTTATTTTTTAAAAACTCGTCATAACTTAATTTCTGATTCATACTTCCCCTTCCTGTTTTCTTACAAATAAAAATACGGCAATACTCAAAGGTGCTGCCAAGTCTATAAATAACGCCGGGAACAGACTAAGCCAAAACTGAAACTTATCCGGCGACACCCCCAAAACTGCCCCCACCCACATATAAAAATCCTGCTCCTGCCGGGCCTGAACTGCTTTCGGCTTTGTCTTTTCCAGTGCTTCAATTTTTTTCTGTAGTTGCCCTTGCTGTCGTGCGTTCTGCCATTTCGCATTATTAAGCTGATTATAAACAGCCTTATGTCCTTCTATCTGCTCTATTGTCTGATAATTGAGTAATAACGCCGTCAACCGGGAGTCCTCAGAGCGTAAAGTCTCAACCTGTTTGTCAAGTTCTGCTCTCTGCTCTTTATATTCTGAATACTCTTTTTCTGACTCCCAGGCTCCGGCATTCTGTCTTGACCTCTCCTGTATCTGCTCCATACGGTTGTTATACTGCCCGGCTACGGTGCTAACCATTGAAAAACAAATAACAACCGTCGATAATACCCCGAAAACCCCGGCTAACTTCCTCTGAAACCTGCCCCAGAGCAACGGTATAAGCTCGAAACACATTACCCCGAACACTACCATGGTAATTGCCATTACCATAGCCTTAAAAGGGCTTAAAAACGTTTTAATCCAGAGAAAAGAAAATTCAATACTCAAATACATTGAACTTATACCAATAAAAAACATAACATACCTTAACATCGGTATCATGGATTTATTTATCAATATCTGCTTTTTAATTCCGGTGAATTGTCGTAACTGCTCTGAAGCCTGCTTTATTTCTTCAGGATTAAACGGTAAAGATTCCGCAACTTCTGGCAATTCCGGGGGTATATTGTCAATTACAACATATTCAGCCCCGTGTTCATCCCTACGAATAAAATCTTTTTCCCGTAAAAATTTCAGATACTTTTCTATCCGTTCGGGTGTGTCCTCAAAAGTCTCGGATAATTCAGTACTGGACGGGATCTTATTATTACGGGAATAATACTCCGTTACCTGCTGCTTTATGGCATAGAGCGTTAATTTCTCTTTCATTTTTTCACTTTTTTGTAAATGGATTTTCTTTTTGAAATAAGAATGATTGTATGTTTAGGATTTTTATCCCTCCACTCCCTCATGTACCGGAGAATGGTATCGGGATAGTGTACTTGCCCGGCTTTCTGACATACGGTCTGCTGTAATTCAATCCCCCTGAACTCAGTATTCAGAGGGAACGCTGAAAGGGTCTGAAATGTTATCTTTTTTGTGTCTGTCATTTCGCCTCCTGTCTGATATTCCCCTGTTTATCAATATAAGGCTTGCCCTCTCTCATTTTCCTGCGTTCTTTTTTATTTTTTGGGTCCGGTGGTGTAAAATAATCCTTACCATTGACATTTACCCCGACCTTTCTTATTCCCTCTCTGAAACCCATGTACAGTTCGCCGTCAATGACAAACTTTTTACCGATGCAGGATTTAATATCATATGATATTATTTTTCTCTGTTTACGTTTTGCCTGTTCTTCTTTGTAATTACTCATTCAGATATCCTCACTATCTTTTAATTTCTTACCACAAAAAGGACAATAGGATGGTAAAAATATTCCTTCTTTATTTCTACGTTTTCCCGTTTTTGTTTCTTCATAGTAATCATAATACATTACAGGGATTCCCCCAAAAGTACACCGTAAATATGCAGTTTTATTATATTCTTTTAATTTTTCATTTATTTTTTCAATACATGCACAATTCATTCAGAAATAGCCTCCTCAATCATTTTATCAAACACATTCCCTTCCCTGACTTCCGGCAGGTGCTTAATCAGAAATTTAGCCGTTGCCTTGTCACGGTTCTGATTTAATGCTTTTTCAATTTTCCTTAATGCCTGTATTTTCATTCTGTTCGCTCCATGAATGATTTAAAATCGCCCCCACTCCTGCCGGGGCTTTGAGAGTTGGCAATTCCGCAACCATAACCACACGCCACCCCTTTTCTTTCCCGGTGTTCTCCGCCCACGTCACGGCATCAGAAAAAGACTTCTGTACTACTTCAGCACTGCCACAACTCTTTGCCGTGGGTGGGGCTGTATTTGTTTTAAAAAATATTCTGTATACTTTCATTATTCACTCTCTATTTTTATTATGTACTTTCAGCAGTAAAACATTAACTAAAAATTTGAACGCCGTGCAAATTCTGCGATTAAAAGGGCGTCGGCATCTTTTTGCCTGTTTATCTCATCTGTCAATTCAGGAAAAAGCCGTTGCCCTATTTCCCCACTGACTCTTTTAAGCTCCTTGCCCTTATACCCTGCCGGTAAAAGCTGTTTCTGCCATTCCTTTGAGTCTATATAAATATAGGGAATATCAAGCATTTCAATTGCTATGAGTGTAGCCTCTAACGCACGCATAGCCGAAACCGTGGCTTTAAAGCCGGAGGGATTGACAAAGGGGCGTTCTATTGCTATCAGGGAATTGTCATT
>ERZ795048.512-NODE-512-length-40383-cov-15.707895_pt1 | contig 40383 bp, 33 predicted proteins | sample MGYA00375132_ERZ795048 | MGnify/ENA primary metagenome ERZ795048 (study PRJEB30177, sample SAMN05720225) | activated sludge metagenome | isolation source: Anaerobic digester | place: Hong Kong | collected 2014-12-17 ...
AGATGGAACAGACTATTACGGCGGAAGACTGGCCTATATGCTTGTCTGTCACACAAGAGGGCTGGAAATGGGGGCCTTCACCGTTATGATGATGGAAGACAACGGCATCCCGATGAAACTTGAGGAATCTAATGTGGATTACAGAGGCCTCAGTCACAGGGAAATAGGGGATAATACCGATTGTATCTCTTTCCTTTCGGAATCACCAAATCCGGGACAGGATAGAAATCCGGAACAAAAAGATGTCATCACCGATCCGGAATTTCCTATAGAACACAGAGTCGGCATGCATCTGAACCTGATAAACGATCTGTGTGAAACCTGGAATATGTTCAGCGATAAGCAAATTATGATAGAAAACCTTCCAACACATGATGAACTCATGGAAAACGGTCTTGGAAATTATTTGAATTAATAAGTGTAGTAACCAGTCATAGAAATTCAAAGAATTTCTATGACTGGTACTGCAAAATGATCAGAATTTAAGGGGTGTGATTTATGCCTGAATCCTTGTACTTTTTTATCATGCTTTTCAGTTTTATATTTTTCGCGGCGATCAAGATACCGATATCCGTATCCCTGATGTTCTCAGCCCTATGCGGTGCCATCGCTTCGGGACACTTTTTCCCGCTCAGACACCTTGTGGAGGGATCATTCGGATACCTTGATGCGATTCTCATCATCGCATCCGCCATGATCTTCATGGAATCTATCAAGGCTTCCGGTCTGCTTGAAGATTTTGCCGTCAGGATTACGCATCGGTTCAAGAGAAACCCGCTCTTCCTGCTCATCATCATGACGTTATTTATCATGAGTGCGGGAATGATAACCGGTTCATCCTCAGCTGCCGTTCTCACGACCGGAGCCATCGCATTCCCGGTACTGAAGGATCTTGGTCTCAATAAAAAAAAGGCCGGAGCATTGATCGCCATGTCCGCCATATTTGGGATGATTGCACCTCCTATTAATATTCCGGCCATGCTGATCGGACAGGGAGTAGACATGCCCTTTATAGGGTTCACCGCACCATTGCTGTTCCTGACTTTTCCACTGGCAATTATCACCGCTCTGATGATCGGAGTTAAAGAGGTGAAGGCCATCGATGATACCACGCTTAAAAATCCGGAGCCCTTCGGGACAAAGTGGATGCTCTATCTGCCGATCGTCATCTTTATCGCCTTGATGATCCTCGAAAACACCTCCTCCGTTTCACTCGGACTCCCGCTTGTGTTCATGCTCTGTGCCCTTATCGCCACACTGACGAGCAGAGAGAATTTTATCAAAGTTTCCGTAAAGGCCCTGAAGGAATCCATCAACATCTTGTCAATCCTCATCGGAGTCGGCATGTTCATTCAAATCATGACTTTAAATGGAACACGCGGGGTAATCGTTGATTTCCTGAACGGCTTACCGGATATCATCCTCATCCTCGGCATCGCATTCGGCATTCCACTCTTCGGAGCCGTATCCTCATACGGTTCGGCCTCCGTTCTCGGTGTACCGTTCCTGCTGGCCTTTCTCGGAAATAACGATATCATGGTCTGTGCCTCACTGTCATTGCTTGCCGGACTCGGAGACATGGTTCCTCCGACGGCACTGGCGGGAATCTTTGCCGCACATGTTGTCGGGGAAAAGAATTATTTCAATGTCTGGCTCCGTGCGCTGCCGTCCTTTTTCCTCACGATGCTTTTTGGAACACTGACGCTTTATTATTCAAAATACTTTGCGGGAATTGTCAATTCAAATCTCTTTTATCCCGTGTTTTTCGCCATTATCATTCTGTTTGCCATCGTATTGATAGTCATCGATAAAAAGAGATACAGTCTGAGGGGTGATTCCGTATGATGTTCGTATATCTATTAATCACCGTGTTTATGGCGGGAATCTTCTTTTATCTTGCCTGGAAGAACACTGAAAAGTCAAAAGAGGTGAAGCGGATCGACCGGATATGGGAATACATCATGATAGGTATGATCGTTATCCCCATGATCCTCAGGATATTCAGAATAAAGTGAGTCTTTTCATGTTCTATGATTTCCTCAAAAGGAAACAGACTCGTTAAAAAACAATGCGCTTTATATTAAATCCCCGCCAAGCGGGGACTTTTTTTGGTTTTTCAACAAAAGTCAAGTTATTTTTTAATAAACTGTTATATCACAATTGTGTTTTATCTGCTTCACGTTTTCTTCACACTCCGTTTTGTAGAATAAAGTCGTAGAGTCAGTAAATGGGTCTTAGAAACAATAAAAAAACTTACGGAGGTGTAATGATGAAAAAGACAATTATCGCAGTATTATTAATGACGGCAGTATCTTTGATGACATTCGCAGGAGGGTTTGGACTTGATTCTAAAGGACAACTCACAGCGGATGCACAGGAAATCGTTCAGCTTGAAAAGGAATATCAGTTAGTTTCCCTGTTGAATTACACGGGATTTACAAAGGCACAGCTTGAAGAGATCATCGCAGCGGTTGAGGAAACACAGGCCGATATCGCAAAGCTTGAAGAAGACGTTGCAGAGGATCTCGCAGATGCAGTCGAACTTGCAAAGGCCGGGGACAGCGAAAAGGCGGCAGAAGCACATGATACGGCAGTTGAAAAGGCACAGGAACTTGCCACGATCAAGGATGAGTTTACAACGACCGTTAAGGGACTTATCACGGTTGAACAACAGGAAAAGATGATGCAGTATGCCATGCAGACGGCAATGAATGGGATGAAACAGGGCAGAGATTTTGCCGGCAAGATGACAGATTCCGAGGTACAGGGACGAAACGGACAGACAGCAGAAACGATCAAGAACAACGTCAAGGATGTCATCATGAGCAGTGAGAGATTCCAACAGCTTCCTGAAGCAATGCAGGAAAGAGCTCAGCAGTTTGCAGGAAACCTGCAGAGAGGCGTTGGAAATTCAATGCAGACGGTAAGACAGACCACTGGAAACAGGAACGCATCAACGATGTTCTTCGGCGCACTTCTCAACGAAGACAATCTTGAAATTGTCAAGGACTATGCGGCAGGACTTACGGAGTAAAGACGACAACAGACTTTTTTCATAGCATCCTTCTGAACAATGGTAAAATAGAGACACAGAAAGGCTCCTTCCCCCCATGGGGGGAAGGTTTTTTTAATCAAAACCGGAGGTGGAAGACATGAAACTGCTTATCGTTGAAGATGAATATGATCTTGCAGATCTCATGAAAGAACTCTTTGAAGAGATTGACTATAAAGTAACCGTATGCAATGACGGAGAAGAAGGGGAATATTATGCCACGGATTATGAATTTGACGCCATAATCCTCGATATCATGCTCCCGGGAAAAAACGGCTGGGAAATTCTTCAGTCGGTAAGAGAAAAGGAGATTCACACACCAATCCTTATGCTTACGGCACTTGGAGAGGTGGAAGACAAGGTCAAGGGTCTCAATCACGGAGCCGATGACTATATCCCCAAACCCTGTGATCCGAGGGAACTTGTCGCAAGAGTTCAATCCGCCATCAGAAGATCGACTATCTCATCGGAAAAGAGCGATAAACTCAAACTCGGAGAGATCACCCTGGATATGACATCACAAATGGTAAAAGATAAAGACTGTCTGATCAGCTTCACCCCAAAAGAGTACAGTATTTTCGAATATCTCCTGCTGCATAGGGGAGAAATCGTCACCAAGGAAGCACTTCAGGAACATCTCTGGGCAGAGGAGGAGGAATTCTGGTCGGATGTCCTGCGGACACATATAAAAAATATCCGGAAAAAGATCGGAGACGGCACGGGGGACATGCTGAAGACGATCAGAGGACGAGGCTATGTCATTGATTAAGTTGAAGAGGAAGGAAAAGGAAACAGAACAGAAAGATGAATTCTCACAGGAATACCCAAAGGCGTTAAAAAAGGCAAGACTCAACTGGTCTTTTCTCTTTACGATCGCCATCTTCTGCGTCGTCCTGTTCTTCTCACTCATCATCATCAGATTTCAGGAATCGACCTTATTCAACCGGATAGACAACCGGCTGATAGAAATGACAAACCTTTCTCAGACAGCCGTTGACAGATTCCGAATACCTGAAGATGAAGGGGATATTCCTCAATTTTTCTTCGAAAAAGGCCAGTTTATACAGGTCTATGATACCAATGGAAATTTAAAGATGGCTCTTGGAGAACAAATCCCTGAAAATATGAATCTAAAAATAGAGACAGAAATGAAACCCGATCCCGAACACGATAAAAAGTTTCATACCATTCGTTTTTCGGATGATGAGGGAAATATCCGTTCATTCAGGACCTATACCATCGTGATAAAAAACAGATTTCCAGCATTCTCAAACATTACCGTGAGGGTGGGACTCGATATACAGAAGGCTATCGATGAAAAAGATGCCTTCAGAAACGGCGTCATCCTCTTCACAGCCATTTTCCCACTGTTCGCATGGATTCTCGGATATATCCTCGCCGGTATCGTTTTAAAACCCGTGAGAGAAAATTATAACCTGCTCAGACGATTTTCCTTCGATGCCTCACATGAACTCAAGACACCGCTGGCCATCATCAAGATGAGCACGGGCATGCTGATGGCGAAGACCGATAAGATGGATGAGACGGTGGTAAAAAAGGTGCAGACGATAGACAAGGCGACAGAGAGAATGGATAATCTCGTCAGGCAACTACTGCAGCTTGCACGTGCCCAGAACATCGTTGACAACGACAAGGTGAATGAAAAGATAGACCTTCAGCAGTTCATGATTTCACTCGTTGAAGAATACACATCCTACGCGGACAAGCACAGGGTCTCCATCAGACATAAGGTCTTTACCAACAGAGAGATAAAAACGAACCGGAATGCCCTGAGATCCATACTCGGAAACATCCTCGACAACGCGATAAAATTCTCTCCCGAAGGGTCTTTTGTGGATATCCGGATCAAAAAAGGCGTGTATTCCATGAGTGTCGAGATAGAGGACAAAGGTCCTGGAATCGCCGAAGAGGACAGAAAAAAGATATTTGACAGGTTCTTTAAAGCCGATAAAAGCAGACACGATTCGAGAGGTTCCGGAATGGGGCTCTCTATAGCGGATGAATATGCCAAAAGGCTGGGAATTAAGATAGAAGTAGAGAGTGAACCGGGCAGCGGAACCACCTTTATCGTAAAGATACCCGTATGAAAAGGAAATAATTTACCGCAGATATCGTCCTGTATAATGAAGTTAGTTATATAAAATTACAGGAGGTAGAGCTATGAATAATATTCATTATATAAATCAGAGAGTCGATGAGATTAAACGGTCAAAAAGAGGTATCAATCACAAAGACACCGACTACACCTTTCTCGCGGATCAAAAGAACGGTGTGTCGTGCCATTATTCAGGAGAAGAGAATCGGATAACCTATTGTACCGTATCGGAAAGATTACCCGTCAGAGAAGAGATTATCAAAGAGGTCCTCATCAATTTCTGGGATTCTCAACCGGAATATTACAGGGATTATTATGAAGATCTGAATTAAGAGATCTTCACTCAGAAAAAGCAATCCTTTTAAAGGATTGCTTTTTTATTTCTCAATCGATATACTGATAGGATAGAGAAAAGGAGGTCTTCATCATGAAAATAGATTTTCACACACATACGACGGCTTCGGACGGAACGATGACACCCAAAGAGATTCTGAAGGAAGCAGAAAGAAAGGGAATAAGCTATTTTGCCCTCTCCGATCATGATACGATAGATGGCGTTAACAGCTTAACAGCGATTCCCGATGCCATCAATTTTATAACCGGTGTAGAAATCAGCGCGGAATATCCCTCTACGCTGCATATTCTCGGTTACGGTTTTGACAGGAATGACGAATCGCTGAAAAAGGATCTTGAAGAACTGCAGGATTACCGGAAAAACAGAAATTATTTGATCCTCGAACGCATGAGACAACACGGATTCGATATAACGATGGAGGAACTGACGGAGGAAGCGGGAGGAGATCTGATCGGCAGACCGCATTTTGCCAGTTTAATGCTGAAGAAGGGATATATCCGGACCTTTCAGGAGGCCTTTGAGAGATATTTAAAAAAAGGTGCACCGTTCTATGTCGATAAAAAGAGATTTGATCCGAGAAGGGCCATAGAAAAGATATCAGAGGCAGGCGGGATAGCCGTGATGGCGCATCCGTACCAGACGAAGCTGAATGATGAATCACTCGAGACACTTCTGAAACAGCTCTGTTCTTACGGACTGCAGGGTATAGAGGTCTTTTACAGCGGGCATACCCCACCAATGACCCAAAAATATGCCGACCTCGCGGAGAAATACTCTCTGATGAAAACAGCCGGTTCTGACTTTCACGGTTCCATCAAGCCGGACCTGACACTCGGTATGGATGTAGAAGCCTCTGAAATCGAGACATTCCTGAGATTTGCAACGGAAAAAAGGCTGAGACTTTAGGGGGTAAAAATGAAAAAGAACATCTTCTGGCAGGAGACAAAAGTAACTTCTGAAGACAGGGAAAACCGGATGAGACAGAAAGGTTGTGTGATCTGGTTTACCGGATTATCCGGGTCAGGCAAATCGACCGTGGCGGCAGAACTGGAAAAAAGACTGATTCAGGACAGGCATTTCACCTATCTGTTGGATGGCGACAACATCCGGCACGGGATCAATGCCGATCTTTCCTTTTCTCCGGCGGACAGGAAGGAAAATATCCGAAGGATCGGAGAGATAGCGAGACTCTTCAGAGACGCCGGACTGATCACACTGGTCGCTTTTATCTCCCCTTATAAGACCGACAGAAATAAGGTGAGGGGAAAATGTGAGGCGGGGCGTTTTATTGAAGTCTTTGTGGACTGTCCCCTTGAAATCTGTGAGCAAAGAGATGTGAAAGGGTTGTATAAATTAGCCAGAAAAGGTAATATAACTGATTTCACCGGAATATCCGCTCCCTACGAAAAGCCGGATGATCCTGATATTCATCTGAATACGGCTTTATCTACCGTTGAAGAATGTACAGATACCATTTTTCGTTATTTAAAAAACAAAATGATCTTTGAATAAACCCTTTATCATGCGACATCTCCCGAACGAAGACGTACTCTATATAAAATCAGGAGGTGTTATTATGTTTAAAAATTTATTTTTAGCTATCGTATTGATCGTAGTCATACTTTCCTTTATATCCTGTACCGAATTACCGGAAACAGAACAGGTTCCCGTTGCACAAAGATTATCTCAGGCAGAGGAAGCCTTGAATGAGGGAAACGACACAGCGGCAGAGATACTTCTGAATCAGGTCTTAAATGCAGATCCCACAAATCCGAAGGCGAATATCGGAATGGGATTTATCAACCTGCTGAAGGGAAACAGAAAGATTCTGACACTGATAGAGGAGATGACGACGGATGCCTCGGCAACCACTTCACCAAGAGCGCTGTCACCACTTAACTTTATCCTTCAATTTGATTTTTCAAAATTTCAAACGGATATCAATTCTATCGTGACGGATCTTGAAGACTCAAAATCAGAATTTGAAACAGCTTTAGCTTATATGACACCGACCAGTACCCTGACGGTCTACCCCAACCGATTCGACTGGAATCAAGATGGTTTCACAGATCCCGTCACACCGCTTAATCTCTCTTTTGACCCGAGAGGAGATGGGGAAACGAGACTCTGGTGGGTTCTTTTTGATCACACGGCACCACTAAGCGGTAACAGAGGAATCTTTGATGAAACAAAACGAGGAGATGCCTGGTTTGACACGGAATCAATCCGTCAACTCTTTAACGATGGAAGTATTTCTCCCGGTTATGAACCCGTCTTTGATGAGAATGATTTTTACACACTTAGAGCCATTGAAGTAAAAATTCTCCTGACTTTTGTCGATATGGAACTTTCTATCCTGGAACCGCTCCTGATCTGGGACCTCAATCCGGATACGGAATTGACGGACTGGCTGAGCGAAGCTTCCAACACACATGATGAATATGACAATTTTCTGGACTACGCCACAACCACCATAGATCTTGATCAGAATGGAACGATGACCAACACGGAGATCAGAACGATCATGCCGACGACTTTCCTGAGTTTTTATGCTCATGCCAACGGCGGACTCAACGCAATCAGTGACTGGGCTTCCGCTTTAACCGGATTCTCCGAACTCGGATTGGAACTTTATAATGACGGTTTTCTGGATTTCCTTCCTTTTGACCCCGAAGATGTGTTGATCAATGTTGGAAAAGCCGTCAGTGATTCAACTTATAAGATTCAAATCGGCAGCTCATCACCATTTTTATCTACCGTGAGAATCACACCGTTAACAACGTATGAAACCTTCCTGATCCCTTATAATTTCTTCAGTCAACCTGGAAATTTCGACGATCTGAAAGATTTTCTTCCTGAGATCGGTTATCAGAATTTCATCATCAATTTCCCCGATGAAACCTTTGGCGGTATCATCGAAAAAATCCCTTCCGTCGCTGAATTGATCAGGAGATTTATCGACTGATCAAAAGAAAATAATGGACATAAAAGAATAAAATTAGAAGAGCCACATTGACCTCGAGAAACATCCGGTTAATGTGGCTCTTCTTTTTTTGTGCAGAGATAATAACGAAAGGAACCACTTAGTTTTTCAGTACTTAAAATCTCAAATTCAGATTCTCTGATATACCGGTCAATCGGTCTTATCATCGATGAAGAGGCGATGAGTAGAGTAAAAAGGGTGATAAACCCCAGAAAAAGGTCTTGTAGTTTCCTACCGGTTTTCATATGCTCAACGAAGATCGCCTTTCCCCCGTATTTCAGAACTCTGTACACTTCATTGAGGGCCTTTTCAGGTTTATCGACGGAACAGAAAACATCTATCGACAATATCGAATCAAAGCTCTCGTCCTGAAAAGGTAATGATTCGAGTACAGCCCTGACAAAGGAGAGGGAAGTCTTCCGATTGAATCTGTCAGCCTTCCTTTCGGCAAGTTTTAACATCTGAAGACTGCTGTCAACCAGAGAAATATCACTGTCGGCTGGATAAAATTCGATGTTATTCCCCGTCCCGATTGCAATATCCAGGGTTTTCCCATTTATTTGCGGAACAAATCTTCGCCTCAGCGGTCTCAGTGTCTTTTTTTCAAAAAATCCCAGCAGAAAATCGTAATAAAAAGCAATCAGATCATATTTTGTCATATTTTTCACCAGACTTGTTTTTTCTATCAACGGTTCATTATATCAGAAGGATTTATTATTGTATAATGGAAAGAAGGACGGTGGTTCTCATGATTAAAATTTTTGAAAGAATCTTATACTTTCTGCCCTATATCATCGTTATACTCGTTGCTTCACTGTTTTTTTTATTATCATTCGATGTATTCAGTTCAGGTACCCCCTTAGAAAAGGGCGTGGGATTTCTGATACAGAATCTGCCAACCGCCGGAATACTGATCGTTTTGCTTTTTTCAAAAAAATATCCGAAGATATGCGGCTGGATCTTCATCGGAATCTGGGGATTTTTCTTTTTCTTCTTTCGTGCCTATGCCTTTGCGGCGACTTTTATCATTATCCTGCCAATTTTAATCGCAGGCAGCCTGTTCCTCTTTCGGGAACGGTTTAAAGATCAATGAAGTTCCCCTCTTTATGAGGGGAACTTTTATTATTTTATCCGGCAACGGTATCCTGATACTGAATTTTCAACATGTTGGAGAAGAATCCATCCCGTTCTCTCAATTCCGAAGGCGTTCCCGTCTCGACTATCGATCCGTCTTTGATCACAACGATCTTGTCGGCCTCCGATACCGTTCTCATTCGATGGGCGATGATTAAAACCGTCTTATCCCTTATCAGCGTGCTGATCGCTTCCTGAATCTTACTCTCATTTTCTACATCGAGTGAAGCGGTTGCCTCATCAAACAATATAACGGGGGCGTCCTTCAGGATAGCCCTGGCAATAGAAATACGCTGTCGCTCTCCACCCGAAAGCCTTTCGCCATTTTCTCCGATATGGGTATTGTAGCCTTCTGGCAGATTCCGGATAAAATCATCACATTGGGCCAGTTTTGCCGCCCACAGAACGTCCTCATCCGTGGCATCCCTTCTTCCGATACGGATATTATCCATTACACTTGAATTAAAGAGCGTTACATCCTGAAAGACTATAGAAAAACTGTTGAGCAGTGTCTCAGGATCAATCTTTGAAATATCTTCCCCGCCAACGGTGATCTTTCCCCTGTTGATATCCCAGAAACGTGCGGATAATTTTGCTACCGTACTCTTTCCCCCACCGGAAGGTCCAACAAGGGCGGTTACTTCTCCCTGATGGGCGAGAAAACTCACATCCTTCAATGTCTGAACACCATCCTGATAGGAGAAGTCTACATTCTTGAACGCAATATCATAATTTTTGGGATTAAAGGTTGGCTTTCCTTCCTGACGGGGCATCTGATCCATTTCCTTCATACGATCAATACGCACACTGAGGAACAACAACGCCGCCATATTGTTCATGACTTCCATGATCGGATTATAAACACGGGCCGTAATGACCAGGAAGACGAGATAGGCAAAAATACTGACAGATCCCGTCGATAAAAGCCAGGCACCGTACAGGATAACCGATGGCAATCCGAGCTTCAGAATGGCATAGGAAACGTTGATCAGGGAACCAATGATGAGTTCCCCATCAATCAATGTCTTTTCATAGCCATCCAGTTTACCATTCAAACGATTTCGAAATTCATCTTCCCTGTTGTAGGATTTAATCTCATAGATCGAATCAAGCTCTTCTTGTATACGATCTGAAACATCCCTCTTTTTAAGATAGAGTTTGTGATGCATCTTTTTCTGAAACTTTCTTGACAGAGAGAATACCAGGAATGCAACCGGTACAACCCAGAATACGGCCAGAGAAAGCCGCCAGTTGTAAATAAACATCAATACCGCCATGATCGAAACACTGCACCCGGCCGCATAGATCTGAGGAACTGAATGTGAAAAAAGCTGTTCAATCTGTGTGGCATCTTCCATTATCGTCGCACTCAAATCGGCAATATCCTTCTTTCCGAAAAAGGCCAGTGGTAACTTTCTCAACGTTTCAGCGAGACTGATTCGCCTCCTCGCGCTTTCTTCATAAATTCTGGTATAAGTCAGTTCATACTGAAACCAGGCAATGACAAACATCACCAGGAATGAAATAACAGACATGATCACATAAAACAGGATGCTGCTTCCCTGATCCACAGAGTTGTTTAACACTACTCCCATCTTTTCGTCAAGAAATTTAAAGCCGAGAATAACCGGTAGCATAAAACTGATATCCATCGCTATAGACCAGAGAATGGCATAAAAAAGGTTCTTTGCTCCCCCTTCGGACATCGCATATTTATCTTGAAAATACTTCAGCATTTTTTTCTCCTTTTTCTTCAAAAGTTCCATCTGTAATTTTCCACATCACCGATTTCTGATAATCTTCCCACATGGTCCTGTAAAGCCCGCCCTTCTTCATCAGTTCTTCATGGGAACCTTCCTCTGCAATCCTTCCGTTATCAATTAACAGAATCCTGTCGACATGCTGTACGGTTGTCAGTCGATGGGCAATCATCAGTGTTGTCTTCCCATGACTGAGTTTTTTGAGAGCCTTCTGAATCAAATGTTCATTTTCAGGGTCTGCAAAGGCCGTTGCCTCATCGAGCAGGATGATGGGTGCATCCTTTACCATGGCCCTTGCAAGCGCAATTCGCTGCTGTTCTCCACCGGAAAGATACGTCCCCTTTGAACCGATAACGGTGTCGAGTCCATCTTCAAGGTTATCAACAATCTCCCGTGATTGTGAATAGTCGATGGCCCGGCTAATGATTTCATCCGTGACATTTTCCTTTCCAAAGAGGATATTCTCCCTTAAAGACCCCTTAAAGAGTTTCGTATTCTGAAAGACAAAGGCCACCGTATCCATCAGTTGTTTTTTCGGAATATCCTTCACATTAATCCCGTCAATCAGCACTTCTCCCTTTTTGACATCCCAGAAACGCGCGGAAAGTCTGGCAATGGTCGTTTTTCCTCCGCCTGATGGGCCTACCAGTGCAACCGTTTCCCCTTCATTAATCTTAAAGCTGATGCCGTCAACGGCATTCTGATCAGCGCCATCGTAGGCAAATACAACATCTCTGAATTCCAGATGATGATGATGAATATTCTTGTCTGTCTTCTTATAAGACATGGAAGGGTAATCCAGCAGATGATCCAGTCTGTCAATGGCCTGCTCCGCAATCATCGTATTCTGCTGAAAATACATGGATCTCATCAGAAGCATGGTGAAAATTGGCGATATCAGAATATAAAAGACAAAATCAGATAGTACAAGTGGAAGATTACCCCCTCTACCAATCAAGAAGATTCCCGCCGGGATCAAAAAGAAGGCAGCCGATTGCATGATAACGGTGTAAAATGACATCGGGTTCTTCCAGAGCAGTGTATAGGCATGCACCATTTCCTTGTATCTCATAATACTGTGATAGAAGCGCTTAAAGGAAAAGATAGACTGACCAAAAGTCTTGACAACCGGAATACCACGAATGTATTCCACAGATTCTGAACTCATCTCTTCAAGCGAATCATAATATTTCTTCTGGAATTCTTTCCCGACGGTACCGGTCATGAATTTCATTGCGATAAACCCCATAGCAATGGGCACGATTGAGGCAAGACCCATTCGCCATTCAACGATGAAGATCAGAACGAGTAAAATGACGGGGGAAACTATACTCCCGGCCATATCTGGAAGCTGATGCGCCAGAAACGTATGCGTCGTTCCCGCTCCATCCTGAACAATTTTTCTCACCTTCCCGCTTGAATATTTATCAAAAAAACCAAGCGGCATAGAAATTATTTTTTCCATTCCTACCTTCTGCATCCCGACTTCCACCCTGAAAGCGGCCAGATGTGAGGACATCAGGGCAAGAAAATAGAGAATGACACCGGCTATTGCGCTGGCAAAGGCAAGCCAGGCATAAAAACCGATATGTGACATGTCCACGGACTGTGGAGATAACAGGATATCCCGTGTAATGTACCATACAAGTACAAACGGGATTATGTTAAGAACTGCTGAAACAGCCGATAAGATCAAGGCTGTGGGTAAGAGGATTTTCTTGTTCCCCATATACGGTGTGAATCGCTTCAAAATGGAACCTTTCTTTTCTTTTGACATTCGTTTAACCTCCTGAATAGCTCATTATCATAAGTGTTTTTTTTGAATTTTCATCATAATGTTGTCCTCTATTTATTTTAAATGCAACTATTCTTTTTGTTGCCTAATAAATAATAGTTATTTTTGTATAACACAACAACATTTTACACACTTTTACACAGAAATTTCTACTCCTGTTTTTTAAAAATGCTCCATTCAGGTATTTTATACCGTTGAATTTTAAATTGTAAAACTAATTAACATAAAAGGTTTATTGTTGCTGAAGTTTTCTGTACCTCAAAGGGGTTATTCCGAATGTCATTTTGAAAGCATTGCTGAATTTACTTGGATTGGCATAACCAACCGTATTCGCCACTTCAAGTACGGATTTTTGTGTATTAAGCAGCAAATTTACGGCTATTTGCATGCGATAATGCCTGAGATAGGCATAAGGGCCATAGCCATAGGCCTGTTTAAAGCAGTTTTTTAAATCCGTCTCGTTCAGATCAAATTTATTGCCCAATTCTTCAATTGTGAGATGCCTTTGTATGTTTTGGTCAATAAAAAGCTTGATTGATTCAACCTTTTTCATTGTCGTATGATTGAAAATCTTTCTTTCATGCTGCAAATATTCATCAAAATGATCAATTTCCTCCAGTAATAATTCAATGGCACGAATCTTTACCATGTTTTGATTTTCCGCCTTGATCAATTCCATCAACTGATTGATGAGCTGCAGTATCTTAACCGGTGTCTTGATGTACAGATAATTTTTTCTTTTATGATGAGCGGCATAAAAGACCTTCAACCGGTCCTTTGTTTCAGTCAGTAAGGCTTCCATGGAAGCACAAATATCATGCAGATAACAAAACAGCGATATGGAGTGATAAGTATCCGTTAAAAACTCAAGCTCGTTAAAATTATTCGTTCCTACAAAATAGCCGGTATTACCCTTCTGAATGCTGTATATCTTTTCATCGTGGCAACGACTTATACAGACACCGCCAAGGCAATAATGTAATTTAAAAACGGGCTCACTGAATACCCTGTGTGTCTTATTGACCAGTATTTGATTAATTCGTAAATCAGAATGAGAGAGATACATTCCGTCCAGGATTCTGTATAAAGTGAAAGAACCGGAACCAAACTCCGGTTTAATGTCATAAATCTCCTTATCCGTATGACTTTCTATTTTTGTTGAAAATTTAGTCGTCATAATCTCGTTACTGATTTTATCCATCTCTCTACCCATTTCTATTCATTTCTTAAGAAAAGGGCGGAAAACATTCCGCCCACGTATTATACAATCTTTCTTTTATCAGATGTTCCGGATCAGTTCGTTCTTCGTGAGCATCTCTTCCGTCTTTGGTCCGTAGGAGATGTAATTGATCTTGACACCCGTTTCATCTTCGATGAATGCCATATATTTGAGGAAATTGATGTGATCCGTGTTCGGCCAGCCCTTTAAAGTCTCATAAATCGGTTTGGCTACGAAGAAATCGTAAGAGGAAGAGGGGATACGCTTGATCTTTCCGTTGACATCATAAGCCGTACAGATCTTTATCTCGTCAAATCCGTTCAGGACATCCGCCTTGGTAATGACAAACTCCGTGAGACCGCTTCTGAGTCTGGCATATCTGAGTGCCGGAAGATCCAGCCAGCCAACCCTTCTCGGTCTACCAGTCGTGGCACCGTATTCATTTCCCTTTTCCCTGAGCAGGTGTGACATCTTTTCATCGAGTTCCTCGGACGGATAAGGCCCCTCTCCTACTCGCGTCGTATAAGCCTTGAGAACCCCCATCACGGCATCCAGTTCAAAGGTGGAGAATCCGACGGCAGAAACACCGTGCGCCATACAGGCCCCGGAAGTCACAAACGGATAGGTTCCGAAATCAAGATCGAGCAGAACACCCTGTGCCCCTTCGAACAGAACCGTCGTGTTTCTGAACACATCCGCCATATCAACGGCACTGGTGATGTTGACGTTCATCTTTTTCAGCTTTTCTCTGAGTCCGATGAGATATTCAAAGACATCTTCATAGGAATAGTCAAGTTCATCGCCAAACATCTGTTTTTTCAGCGTGTAGGAACTCCTTAAGCGGTTCATGAGCATCTCTTCATCGAGCAGATGATAGAATTTGATGCCTTCTCTTGAGACTTTATCCGTATAAGCCGGTCCTACACCCTTCCCGGTCGTCCCAATTGGTTTTTCCCTCCAGCCTTCCAGTATGTTGTCCTGCTGTTTATGCCAGGGGAGGACGAGAAATACCTCTCGGTCTATATAAATTCTTGATGAAAAGCCGGGAAAATCCTTTTCAATGGTTTCTATCTCATGGATCATCTGTTCGATATCTACGACCATTCCGGCTCCGAGAAAGGCCTTCGAGTCTGAAGCCGGTGAAATGGATGGAAGGAGATGATTGACATATTTTCTGCCGTCAACATAAATCGTATGCCCGGCATTTGCCCCGCCGGAGAACCGAACGATCCATTCATAATCCTTTGCAAAGTAATTGACAACTTTCCCTTTTCCCTCGTCACCCCATTGGGAACCAACGATTGCCAGTCTTTTTTTCATCTATACAACCTCCAGATAGCGGGAGTCTCACCCGCATTTATTATAATCGGTCTTTTAGAAGGCTCCACCGCCTCCACCACCTGAACCGCCACCGGCTCCACCGACACCACCGGAGAACCCCTTGGCAGAAGATGAGGAAACGGTCTGAACGGCCACGTTTCTCACCGCTCTCATGTTACTTCCCAGCATATAGCCGTAAGCACCGTACATCATGCCATGATTGCTCTGTCTCTCCCACTGCTCTCTCGGAACAATCTCCTTCAAGGCCTTTTCAACGGTATCCGCACAACCGAGTGCCGTTGCATAGACGAGATATTCCTCCCAGAGGATGATGGATTCTGGCGGATACTGCTTGATCATCGAGATTTCCTCGAGGAATTTCTTAAAGTTCATCCATTTTCTGTAATAGGTGAGTCCCTCTTCACTCCACTTTCCGAACACATCCTTCGGCAGGAACAGGATGATGGCTCCCGTTACGAGGAAGAATCCCGAATAAACCAGAGCCCATCCGAGCAGATCGGGGGTCGGACTCATCGTCATGAACGGTATCAGTCCCAGTCCGCACAGCCCCATAACGATGGCTATCAGAACGGCAAAGGCGTAACCGGTCGTGTTGAAATATTTTCGGGCCCTGACCGTATCTTTCACGAGACTCTGATAGGTATCGTATTTCTGATTGAATTGCTTGGCCCGCGATTCCTTTTTTCTCAGATATTTTTCAAGTTCTTTAAAATCGAGTACACTTTCATCGGCATATCCCTTCAGAAAATCAAAGAAATAGGCCTCACTCGGTGAAAGATCGCTGCCGGCCTCCTGTTTTTTAAAACGAATCGTGTCTGTCTTCGGTTTATTCTTGACCATCCCGTCGACAAATTCTATGTAATCCTTTCTGTAAAGGTTCATCATCACCGCAGACATGCCATCGTTATCCACATTTCCGACGATGTTGATGACCGCCGAGTTGACGATATCCGGAGAATCCCTTGAGGGAAGTTCTCTCTCGTAGACTCCCTCATACGTGATAGTCGGTTCTTTTCCGAAATAACGGAAGATGACAAAGATCAGAATCAGTAATCCGGCAAACACCACCGGAGGAACGATCAGTCGGATCAGCCTTGTCATCCGGTACGAACTCTCTTCTTTCTCGATGTCCTCCTGCGTCAAGCTGGAATTCACGACGGCATACTTCATTTCGCTGATAGCCGCACGCTGGTCAAATTCGAACCTGACCTCCCCATAGGCGTTGGGGGGCAGCGAACTGACGTTGAAGACGTAGGACTGTCCTTTCAGCGTGTATGCAATCCCCGGATGTGTGTATACATCCGTCGGCATGAAACCGAGCGGGAAGTTGAAGATGGCCGTCATATCCTTAAGCGGGGCCTCCCACATATCTCCCCAGTACTGTCTCAGGATCTGTGAACAATCCTTTCCGGCTTCGACAACACCGGCGGCATCATACGTCACATGAAGGGTGTATTCCTTCCCCTCCGGATCAATCTCCTGATACGAATTATACGGCGCTATCCAGATACGGGCGTTAAAACTGGTGTTCGTCTTACTCAGATATTCGACATGCGCTTCGGGTTCCTCATCCACCCATATCTTCACGTTGCTCATCTGTACATAGCGCCCCTGAGGAATTGTCCTCGTCAAACCCCTGAACGGTTTTCTCATCTTATAATGATAGATCTCATGAACCTTGACCAGCCCGTCCTCCTGAAGGGTCTGTTCAACTCGGGCGGATTCTATCGCATATTTTGAGGAAAGAAAATAACTGAGATAACTCCCCCTCTCCATGATTTCACCGGCAACAAACTGAACTACGAAAAACAGGATGATACCCACTACAATTGCCGCAATGACACGACCGATATTTTTCATCATTAACCCTCCATTCTGATGTTTAAACCGTGAAGAAAACAAATACTTTTTAACATAACTTGATAAAACCACGATCAGATTTTTCAGGATGTTTAAAACTCAAAAACCTATCCTTTTTACTGTTGATTATACCAACATCACAAGCTTTAAACAAGATACCGTTCATTAAATCTTTTTATTCAACGGGTTTCAGACGTTTCAACATTAATTATTCACTTTACGAATTTTTTTATTTTCCCCTGTACTGAATGTATACATCAACTTTCAGGCGTTTTCGACCTGTTTTTTGTTGACTTAATTATTGTACTATGTTTTTAATATATAAGTATATATCTATATTCTGAACGTCTAAAATAAAAATAGAAGAAATCAATCTTGATTCCGTCTCTATACCCATAGTGGGTATAAATCAAAAGGGGGTTATGTGTTGGGTGGTTTGGAAGGCAGTATACAGATGACCGCAACGGTCAGTTTCATAGCAGCATTCACAGGGGGGATTCTCAGTTTCTTTTCTCCCTGTATCTTTCCCGTTTTACCCGGATACATCGGTTTTCTCATGGGAGATACAAAATCTCCATTGACAAAGTTTCTCAAGGCAATCGGTTTTGTCATCGGATTGAGTATCGTCTTTACGGCACTCGGAGCCTTGTCGGGACTGATAGGATCCGCCTTGTCCGATTTTCAGCAATGGATTTCTATCATCGGCGGAGCCTTTATCGTCATTCTCGGATTGTCCTATATTGGTTGGATCAAATTGCCGAGTTTCAACGTGATGAGAAGAAACAACAGTCAGAAAAAGGCAACGGGATTCTGGAGTGCCATGATTCTTGGAATACTCATCTCATTTGTCTGGGTTCCCTGCGTTAGTCCGGTTCTCGGGTCTATTCTCGTTATAGCGGCAAATTCAACAAGTATTCTGAGGGGAACGGCACTGCTCGGTGTCTATTCGCTCGGAATGGGGATCCCCCTGCTGCTTCTCGCGATGTTTGTCGGTTTTGTCTACCGGATGATGCCGAAACTGATGAGGCATGAACGGCTGCTGAAAAGAATAGGCGGCATTATGCTGATTGTTGTTGGGATTCTGATGATGACCGGAACACTGAATACACTTCAGATTGCCTGATTTAAGAGAGCTGATCTTAACAAGATCAGCTTTTTATCCTTATTTACCAGGTTGTTGTAGAAATACTGTCAAATAAAGACTATATATAACCTTTCTAAAAGATGAAAGGTATAGATGGCTTTGCTTGTTTTTATGAGAGCCTACGTTATAAATCGATGTGGAAAGTTTTCTATCCTGCCTTTTTAACGCTCTTCATGAGTCATTCAGTGGATCATGACAGAACTATTTCGATAAATCCCATCCGGAAATATTGATAAATTTGATATAATAATCATAAATGTTTAAAAATAATTCAAAAGATGGGATGGTACAGTTGAGGAAAACCCTTTTATCGTATATCAGAGAGCTATTTATCAATCAACCGGAAATAGGCAGTAAAGATTTTAAACAGTTCATTCTGAAGAAGAATTATGAAAAATTTTTATTGCTGATCCTGTTTGCGATCATCATCTCCTTTATCATGCTTGTCTTTTCTGAAATTTCCGGTGATGATCGTCGGATAACCCTGGCCAATTCCTCTCTGCTGATCTTTTCAATCATCTGGCTTCTGCCGATGTTCATAAAAAAGAACCAAAAGATATCGGACTGGTTGTTCTTTATTCCCATCTGTGCCCTGCTTGCCTATGTCAGTTATCTGCTCGGGAATTTCTCCTATCGAAGCGAGTTCTTCTCAACCTATTCAACCTCCATGTTTATTATCGCGGTAATCTATACCACCTCATGGCAGAAGACGCTGCTGCTCTTTTCAGGCAGTATGATCTACCTGTACTTTTTTACCCATTATGTGCAGAGTGGTCCCCTTTCCTATTCGAGTGTCAATAGTATCACCGTGTTCAACATTCTGTTCACGGCCTGGTTTGTATCGAGGATCGTTTACCTTTCTACCCGTAAAGAATATGAAAACAAGGTAAGAATACAGAATGCGATGAGAGAACTTGAAAAAGAGAACAACAGAAATTTGAAGATAGTGAACGAACTTCAGGACTTAAAGATAGAACTGGAAGATATCATAAAGGATCGAACGAAGGAACTGCAGAATGAAAAGTCAAAGGCGGAAATGTCGGATAAGACCAAATCGTTGTTTTTAACGAATATGAGTCATGAAATAAGAACGCCCCTTTCCGGAATTATCGGAACGCTCGAAATGCTCAACAATAAAAATGTCAGTGAAGAGGAAAAAAAATCATTGCTTGAAATGGCCGTTGAGTCCACTCAGCAATTAAACGGGATAGTGGATGATATCCTGGAAATAGGTTCTCTGAGGTCGGGAAGATATGAGGTTGTCAATGAGTTATTTGATCCGGTTGAACTATTCATGGATTCTATAGGCCATTTTAAGATAAAAGCCTTATCAAAGGGTCTTAAATTTACCGTCAAGGCAGATGAGTTTGAAGAGGGACTCTGTGCTGTCAGTGATCCAAAACGTATAAAACTGGTATTGGACAATGTGATAGGAAATGCGGTTAAATTTACCGATAAGGGGTACGTCTTCTGTTCCATGTCCTTTAAGACTGAGAAGGAAAAGACCTTTATTATTTTCAGAATAGAAGATTCGGGAATCGGGATTAATAAGGAGATACAGGAAAGTCTGTTTGAATTCTTTTCCAGTGAGGGGAAGGAATTCGGCAATACCCAGATTACCCCCGGTCTCGGTCTGACACTGACCCGGGAATATATTCGAAAACTAGAGGGAAAGATCAGTCTTGAAAGCAATAAAGATAAGGGAACCGTCTTTACAATCGTCGTTCCCGTTGATACGGCTTCGGGGAAAAAGATGGAACGTGAGAAAAAAGATTCGGTTGTCATCGGCGATATCAAAAGCGTGCTGATCGTTGAAGACAATCGAATAAATCGATTTTTACTGAAAAAAATTCTTGAGGAGAAACATTATGAGGTAATAGAGGCGGAAAATGGGGAAATTGCGGTGGAGGAATATATAAAATACGATATTGATGCAGTTCTCATGGATATTCAGATGCCGGTGATGGACGGGTATACGGCCCTGGCCAAGATGAGGAAACTCGTCAGTTATAAATATATTCCCGTTATAGCCATTACCGGATATGCCTCTTCCGATGATAAAAATGATATTATAAAGAGTGGTTTTGACGCTTATTTGCCAAAACCGTTTGATAAAAAGAATCTTCTTGACCTGTTGGAAGATTTAAAAAACAGAGGGGGAAAAAATGGAGATTAACATTGACAGAATTGCAGATCAGATCAGAGAGTTGTGTCTGATTCCGAGTCCAACCGGCTTTACCGGTACTATTACCGATCATCTGATCGCCTTGTTTGAAGACATGGGTTATCACCCGGTGAAGACCCAAAAGGGTGCCGTGAGAGTCTGTCTTGGGGGAGAGGGAAATCCACTCCTGCTTTCAGCACATATCGATACACTTGGGGCGATGGTTCGAGCCATCAAACCCAATGGGAGACTCAGACTGACAAAACTTGGCGGATATCCTGAAAATAACATTGAAGGGGAAAATTGCGTTGTTCATACGAGAACCGGCAAGATCTATTCCGGAACGATACAGCTTATTCATTCTTCTACGCATGTTTACAGGGACATCAACAAGATGGAAAGAAACGATGCAAATGTAGAGGTGATTCTCGATGAATGTGTCAGTTCCAAGGAAGAGGTTAAAAAACTGGGGATCTCAGCGGGGGATATTATTTCACTGGATCCGAGAACGGTAATCACGGAATCCGGTTTTATCAAAAGCAGACATCTCGATGACAAGGCGAGTGCGGCCATCCTGATAGAGTTGGCAAGAATAATCAAGGAGGATGCGATAGAACTCGACAGACGGGTGGACATCTTTTTCACGAATTATGAGGAAGTTGGACACGGGGCTTCAGCCGGTATTCCTGAGGATATCACCGAGATGATTGCCGTGGATATGGGATGTGTCGGCGATGATCTCGAAGCGGATGAGCTCGTTGTTTCCATCTGTGCCAAGGATTCCAGCGGTCCGTACGATTATGACCTGACAACGGCACTGATCAACGTTGCAAAGGAAAATGAACTGGATTATGCGGTTGATATTTATCCTTATTACGGTTCGGATGCCGGCGCGGCACTGCGTTCGGGTATGGATGCAAAGTTTGCCCTGATTGGACCGGGCGTTGCCTCATCACACGGATATGAGAGGACGCACAAGAATGGTGTGGAAAATACTTTGAAAATTATTCTTGGGTATATCATAAAATAATTTGTCTTTATAAAACTGTTAACCGAATCGTTTAACATAAAAATACAAAATTTACTTGACAATGCGAACAGTTTCTGATAAAATCGGTTCGTAATACAAAATTTATTGAAAGGTGGCGAGGATAATGGCAAGAAAGATGACCAACGTAGTATCAATGACCTTTGTTTCATGCATGGATTATCCTCAGGCAGAGGATTTCTCTCCGCGCCTTTTATTTCGAGATGTTTGTGATAGATAGGTTTCTATTATAAAGGATTTGAAAAGGCTGTGGTGAGGAATAAAACCGCAGCCTTTTTTTTATCTGAATTTTCTCTGAGGAGGTGAGAATGATGAAGTACAGAAGGGTAGAAATGTTCAATCCGAAGGATCAGAATTATTTCAGCAAATTCAAGCAGGAACAGCTTGAAAAGATGGCGATAAATGGGATTCACCCATTCAGACCGTTTTAATTAAGGAAGATGTGCCATTTGTTCAGGAGTAGTTAAGTAAGATATGTCAGATTTATTAAAGAGAGCGTTTGAAATTGATGTGTTTAGATTACACTAAATTATTGTGAAAGGAGGAATAGTTATGAAACTCAGGAAAAAGAGAGAATTAAGTCCGGAAGAATATCTTGATGAAGTTAAGTTTAATCTGTTGAAGAATATTTCCGAAAGCTCAGGATACAGACCTTGTTAAGAGGAGGTGAGATACAATTATGAATTCATGTAAGACAAATTCGATGAACCTCTGGATCTTTTCCGAAATCAACGCAGGTTGTTCGGTGAAGATAAATGATAAAAGTATAAACAGTAACGAAAATATCAGTATTATCCTATAAGATAATAAAACCAACCGGGGAAAAAAGGGAGTGAGAAACATGGTAAAGAATAAAAGCAGATTTGGAGCAACAATTCAATATATGGGTGATCAGAAAGCAAACACAGGCAGTGCTAATTCATTTGGTCCGGATAAGACCACCTTTGTAAACTTCTGGACCTGACTGTAAAAGGCATTTTCTGATCGTACATTCTGACGAATAGGGGAAGGGTGGCTTTCAGCCACTCTTTTTTTTATAAAAATTTTACGGAGGTGAAAAAAATGAACAGGAACCTGAAGGTTTACCCGATTTTTAGGTTTTTACTGAACATGCTGATCATAGGCCCGATACTCATTCCGTTTTTAAGATGGAAAGGGCTTGATTATTCACAAATCATGCTGCTGCAGACAATTTCTGCACTTTCTGCGATGGTGTTTGAAGTCCCGACCGGTGCAGTTGCCGATAAACTGACCAGAAAACTCTCACTCGTCATCTCTGGATTTATCCTGTCCGCAGCCATACTGATCTATATTCTGGCAGATGAGTTTATTTTTTTCACCGTCTCGGAAGTTTTATTCGGCCTTGGGCTGACATTTTCCAGTGGTGCGGATTCGGCGATTCTGTACGAATCACTTCGTTCACTCGGCAGGGAAAAGGAGTATCAGAAGAGGGAAGGTTCCGCCGCCTCAAACATATTTCTCGGTCAGGCCGTCTTTTCTATCCTGAGTGGTTATCTTTATATGATACATCCGACGATTCCGTTCTGGATCAGCGTCATTTTCCTGGCGTCCGGCTCATTTGCAGCCTTGTTTTTCAAAGAGCCGGACAGAACAAAGAGTCCACACAGATATCTGAAGCATATCTGGATTAGTTTCAGTGAGGCGGTAAAAAAACCGAGAATCCTGTGGCTGTTGTTCTTCGCCGCCCTGTTCGGTTCTCTGATCCGACTTGGTTACTGGCTGTATCAGCCGTATTTTGATCTGGTGTCACTTGAAATTGTTTATTACGGTTATATCTTTGCGGGGATGAACATCATTGCGGCTCTTTCATCCAAATACCTTCTTAAAAGGGTTTCTCATCTCAGACCGAGGCGTGTTCTTCTGAGTCTCGCCTGTCTGATGAGCGTATCCTTTCTGCTTCCCGGATTTCTGAAGGCCTGGTGGCTGATAGGCATCATCTGTCTTCAGCAGTTATTCAGGGGGATGTATCCGGCGACGATGCGTTTTTATGTCAACAATCAGGTGAAGGATGATTTCAGAGCGACGACGATTTCGCTCGTCTCACTGGTTTCCAGTCTGAGTTTTGCGTTAATTTCTCCACTGATAGGAAATGGACTGGATGTCGTCGGGACACAACAGGTTTACAGATGGGTTGGCTATATCAGTGTTGCCGGACTCCTCTTTCTGTTTTTTCTCAGAAGAAGGCAGAAGCAACGTAAAAGAGAGTATATCTGCGAGTCGTCATAGCGTCATCTCAAGAATTTTATGACTGAGAACCCCTCCTTGTATGGCGGGGTTTTTTCGTTTTTAACCCTTGCTCACAATCCATTCTTCCGTGATGAATTTCACGAAGATCGCCGCTATTTCAGGATCAAATTGTTTACCGGCATTTTTCTTGATCTCACTGATGGCGAATTCCCATGACAGACTCTTTCTGTAAGGTCTGTCGCTCGTGATGGCATCAAAGGTGTCGACAATTGCAATGATACGGGACTCTTCCGGTATACGTGTCCCTTTGAGCTTTTCCGGGTAGCCTTCGCCGTCCCATCTTTCATGATGATGCTTTACCGCCTTGACGATATCGTTCAGTTCTTCCGAACTGGCCAGGACCTTTGCTCCGAGTCCTGGATGTCGCCTTAATTTTTCCATTTCCTCGTCGGATAACCTTCCGGGTTTCGTCAATAAGGTTTCTGGGATGAGAATCTTTCCTATATCGTGGACGAGACCGGCCCAATAGATTTTCTGAATATATTCTTTGGAATGTCCCAGCTTTTCAGCGAGTGCGGCACTGAGATTAGCCACGTTTTCCGAGTGTCCCTTGGTGTAGGGATCGTGTAACTCAAGGATCTGTATCATGGCGATGATTAATTCCTTTTGAAATTTTCCCTGCCAGATCATGTACTGCTGCATGCCGAGAAAGGCGGATGCGACGTTTGAAAAGGAATTCATGAGACGGATGTCATCTTTGGTAAAACGTTTATCACTGTGTTTATCGATATCGAGTATCATGCTCCCAACCTTCTTTTCGCCTATCTTGATCGCAGCAAGCATAGACGATGAAATCGGTTTTGTCGCCTCTTCCATCTTTATGGCGTTATGTCTTTTCATGATGAACTGCTTGTCCTGTTCCACGATTTGATCCACGATCACGGTGTTATCGATATTGACATGTTCGTTCGTCTTCAGATGGATCTCTCTCAGTTTTTCGATATCATGACCGATAGCAGAGATAAATTTCCAGTTGTCCCCTTCGAACAGTGAGATACTGCCATAATCTGCACTCGGGATGATTCTGACGAGTAATTTCAGCGTCGAATCGAGAAAATTATTCCGGTCTTCCTTCGCCGCAAGTGACAACTGAGAGGTTAAAGTGAGTATGCTTTCCATCCCCTGTGCCAGGTAGGCCTTTTCGACGAGAGAGTTCTTCAGCTTCTTATTGACGGCTTCGAGTTCCAGTTCTTTTTTCTGAAGGTTTTTATTCTTTTCAAGCAGTTCAGAATTTTGTTTTGAGATCTGATTGGTGGACGACCGGACCTTTTTCTGCAGTTGAATATTCCACAGGACGATGATGATCGTGATGACCAGAAAGAAGAACACGCCGATGACGATATAATTCCATGGAACTTCGGAGAATTGCTGTATACCGCCCCAACTATCAATAATTTGCTCGATTTCATCTTTGGAAATCTTTGAAAGCCCCTGATTGATGGTTTGTATGAGATGAGAATCTCCCTTTTTAACGGCTGCATAGACGTTGTTTCTGAATAATTCCCTTTCCATTCGTTTAAAGAGTGCGTTTCCGTTGTTTTTTTCCAGATAATAATTTGCCGATGGACCATCCGTGATGAATATGTCTATTTCATTGTTGACAGCTGCCTTGATGAGTTCTTCAGTCGATCTGTATGGTTTGATTTCATCTATAAATCCGTTTTTGAGCAAATAATCATGGGAAAAATCATTTTCCACCACTCCGATATCGAACCCCCTGATATCCGAAAGGCTTTTAACACCGAAGATGTTTTTGTTAAAATAAAGATAGGTCTTTATCTCGTAGAAGGGAATGGAAAAATCGTAGATCTTTTCTCTTTCAGGCGAATAGAAGAGGAGTCCGATCACACGGTTTTCGCCTTCAATCGCGTAATCAAGGATCTCTGAAAAACTCTCAAGTGATCGGTATTCAAGAGGAATCCCCGTCTTTTCAGACCACAACGACCAGATATCGTAAAAGATTCCCTTCGGATTTCCTTCATCATCGACGTATTCGAAGGGATAATAGGATGTTTCCCTCAAGAGGGTGATCTTTTCACTTTCTGATGAAAACAGGGATAATGAAATAAAAAAAAATAAGAGACATAACTGATAGATCTTTTTTTTCATTTTTTCACCTTTAATAATCTATTCTTTCACCGTTGATTATACTATAAAATGATCCAAAGCAAAAAAGCCAGGACCCTTTTCCAACTGGTATCCTGGCTTTTCTGGTAAATACTAAAGAATTTCGAATCGTTTATAGAGTGCTTTCCATCCCTCGGCCTCTAAAACAGTTCCCGCATACAGTGTTCGTTTATCTTCTGAAAGGATTATTGGTGAATTACCGATGAAGGGTTCTTCGAGATAATCGGCGATCGCGTTGCCCGCTTTCAGGCGATGTTCTTCAAACCACTTGTCCGCTTTCAGCAGCCGTTCGGTCATCCGGATATTCTTGTCATAGATTGCACCGAAATCGGTTATCTCGAATGAGATCCCCCGCGTATTGAGACCGAGAGGTCTTTCACTTCGAATATGACTGCGTTCATCCTTGATATCGTACATACAGGTGAAAAGAACCTTGGCCTCTGTTCTTTCGAGTTGATCACTGACATCAGTCGGAACGTGGATGGCATAGGGCATGATGATGGCTTCATATCCGCTGAAATCGGAATCTCTGAAGATGAAATCCACCGGTTCACCATTTTCATAAAACGGTTTGTAAAGATCAAACAGGGAGAGAAAATAGTCGAAATCCGTTGCCACGCCGTTGATCATATGCATCCACGCAATTTCATAATCAAAGTACATGGCAATCCTCGCTTTGCCTTCCCGTTTTTTAAAGCGCTTCCCGTTCATATTTCTACAGACTTCAAGCCGTTTACTGGTCTTTGGATCGCCATCATAATTCAATATCCCGTTGTGATACTGTTCACTGCCAAACGGAACGGCTCTGTAGCGGAAATAGACGATGTTGTCTGCCCCATGTTCCATGCCGATATCGGAAACCGTTTCCATCCATTTTGCCGGATAATACATATTCCTCTCCTGCCAGTTAACCCTCCCGGGTTGCTGTTCAACGACGGTGAAGGCCTTTCTCTGAAGCGACCACATGAGATCAAAATTCATTGCGGCATACCAGGGTTTGTATTCATTATAGTGATAATAATTGTCAAACGAGATAAAATCGTATTGGGAAGCCATCTTCCGATAGTCTATTTCAAGAAAATTACTCATGAGATTATGGGTGATGGGTTTATCCGAATATTTTTTGATGATATCTATCTGCATCTGTGCAAAACGCATGATGGACTTCGTACTGAACCGGTAAAAATCGAGAAGCTGATGTGGATTTTTCAGGGCATTCGTCTTTTTGGGTGTCTCGATCTGATAAAATTCGTTGTACTGCTGTGACCAGAACACGGTTCCCCAGTCTTCGTTGAGTCTGTCTATCTTCAAATATTTATCTTCAAGATATCTCTGGAAGGATTGATCACATTTTTTACAATAACAGAATGTCGTGTTCTCACATCCGAATTCATTGTCGATCTGCCAGGCGAAGAGGTTTTCCATTTTCCCGTATCTTTCGGCGAGTTTGTTGACCAGTTTATCCACATAGACTTTGTATATATGACTGTTGTAGCAATAATGTCTTCGACTGCCAAAATTCCGGATATTTCCATTTTCATCATTCTGCAGGATTTCGGGATGTTTTCGGATCAGCCATGCCGGTGGAGTTGCCGACGGGGTTCCAAGCATCACCTGAATACCCATTTTCAGCGTTTCTTCAAAGATTCTGTCAAGGAAAGTAAAATCATAGTCTCCTTCATTGTTTTCAAGGAGATACCAGGTGAACTCTCCGACCCTTATCAGTTCTATGCCATTTTCTTTCATTATTTTCAGATCCTTTTTCATCTGTGGCAGTGAATTCAGATCTTTATCCCAGTGTTCGGGATAGTAATCAACTCCTATCATAAATACTCCTCCCGCTCTAAAAGTTGTTTTCCCTATTCTACCATTTAATCCGGTACATTGTTGGAAATAGTCCTTTTGATTGTCTTCTGTTCACATTCGAATGATCAATTGCTTATCCCTTTACGGCTCCGACAGTTAATCCTTCTATGAAATATCTCTGGAAGAGGAGGAAGACGACGAGCGGAACGGCAGCGGTGATCAGTGAACCGGCTGCAATCAGATTCCATGAGGCGTGGTATTGTCCCTTCAGATTGACGAGCCCAAGTGTAATCGTCTTGATCTCATCTGAACTGAGAAGGATGAGTGACCAGAGATAATCATTCCATATCCAGGTGAATTCGAGTATGCCAAGTGCCGCTATTGCCGGAAGTGACAGGGGTAAAGTGATCTTTGAATAAATCGTAATGTCCTTTGCACCGTCTATCTTGGCGGATTCATAAAGACTGACGGGAATCCCCTTCATGAAATTTCTGAGGAAGAACGTGCAGAACCCCAGTTGAAAGGCGACATGAAAGAGGATGACTCCCTGATAGGTATCGTAGATATTCAGATTGTTTGACAGTCTGAATACCGGAATGAGCAGCATCTGGAACGGAATCAGCATTCCGGCTACGAAGATCAGGAGAATGGTTTTTGACAGTCTGAACTTGTAAAACGACAGGGCAAACGCCGACAGTGTGGATAGCAGCAGGGCCCCCAATACGGAAGGAACGGTTACGATGAAGGTGTTTTTAAAGTATGTTCCCATGTTTCCGGTCGTCCAGGCTTCCTCAAAATTGATCCATTCCACTTTTTGAGGAGGAGCCCAGAAATATTTACTGGACATGATCTCATCCATCGATTTTACGGAGGTGAAGGCCGCGATGAAGAACGGAATCAGCCAGATGGCAACGAGTGTTATTCCGATGACGTAGAACATGATGATCTTAATTCTCTTCTTTTTATCCATGATGATCACTTCTCTTCCTGTTTGATGACGTTGTTCAGATAGACAATGATAAATCCGAGCGTGATGAGAAACTGAACAACCGCTATTGCGGATCCGTATCCCATCCGGTAATTGTTGAAGGATTCTATGTACATATAATTTGCAAGAACACTCGAGGAGTTGAACGGGCCTCCCTGTGTCATGGCATAGACGATATCGAAAGCCCTCAGCGAGTCGATGACACTGATGGTTATCGCTACGGTCGTTGCCGGTCTGAGCATCGGGAGAATGACATGGATGAATCGCTGACCCCAGTTGGCACCGTCAACGATGGAAGCCTCGATGAGCTCTGGCGGGACACCTTTCAACCCGGCGAGATAGAGTACCATGACATAGGGAATCTGTCGCCAGATAGAGGCAAAGATAAGAGAAAAAGTGACAAAATTCGGATCCGAAAGCCAGGGGAATCCCCTTTTTGCAAGTCTTGATGGAACCAGTACGACGGGCCACAGTTTATACAGTGTAAGGCTGATGATAAAACAGATAACGAGTGATGAAAACGTGATCAGCCATCGTCTTCCGGATGACTGGATCTCGAGCCGGTTGTTGATAATCCAGCCGACAAGAAACCCAACCGCCAGAGGGATAGCAACATAAAGCAGTAAATCAATCACTGCCTGTTGAACCTGTGCGAGGTTTTCAAAACCCAGTGCCTGGAAGAAGGTGGTCATTACACCACTTCTCGGCTCGAATATCCACGACCAGATCTGAGCGATAACGACGAATGAAAGAGTCATTGACAGGTAGAATAAAGTCTTGAACAGTTTGTTTCCCGGTAATTTCATGTCGAAGAGCATGGCCACAAGCAGTCCGATCGGGACGGGAATTCCGACAAACAGGATGAGCCAGTACAGGTTGTTTTTTAGGGATGTCCAGAAAGTCTTGTTTGCAAACAGATCCTGAAAATTTTTAAAACCAACAAATTCCGCCTGACTCATGCCATCCCATTTGGTAAAACTCATAATCAGTGTCTGAACAATCGGGGCAATTACCCAGAGCGTGTACATGATCAGCGGGAGAGCCAGGAATGCCCAGGGTGCCCACCATCTCTTTTTTAATCCTCTCAACTAAGTCACCTCTTTTTCTTGTTAAGTCATAAAAGGACGCACGTTTTTTACAGTGCGCCCTATGAAGATCAATTAACTATAAGTATTTTTTCTTGTTTTGCCAAAAATTATTCAAAAATTCTCTGTCTTTCCTGTTCGAGGTTGTCAAGGATTTCATCCACCATTTCCGGGTAATCCATGAACTGAACCATTCCGTTCATGGCCTTGTTGGCCATATCAGGATTTGTGTCTCTGTCAAAGAAGTTTAAAACACCATCTGAAGCCAAAATCATGTCGAGGCCCTTCTGTGCATGGGCATCAGGAGCTGGAACGTTCTTGTTTGCCGCGAGTCTTCCGAGTTCTGTGGCAATGATTGTTTGTACCTCTTCACTGGCGATGAACTGTAACCATTTAACCGCCTCTTCCTTGTGAAGTCCGTTTGCCGGCATCATCCAACCGTCGATAGGGGTTTCTTCATACAATCCGACTTCTTCGTTGATGATCGGGAATCTGAAGAAGTCCATGTCCTCTCTCATTTCTTCAGGCGTGGAATCCTTGATGAACTGTCCCATGAGATACATGGCGGCATCATCGGTGATCTGTCTGTTGAGTGCTTCCTGCCAGCTGAGTGATGAATGTTCAAAGAGGAAATATTCGTTGTCTACGAGCTGCTGCCAGTAGGTCATTGTCTCCTTGATCTTTGGATCGTTGTAAGGTACATCTCCGTCGAGAACGCCGAGATACCAGTCAAGACCGTGAACTCTCATATTGAGCAGATCAAACCATGCGGCCGCCGTCCAGAGGTACTTCGTTCCGATTGTGATAGGAACGATACCTTCATCGGCGAATAACTGACAGACATCCTTGAATTCTTCCCATGTGGTAGGTGGTGTTACACCGTATGCGTCAAACATGGATTTTTTGTAATAGACGCCCCACCAGTACCAGGATTCCGGAACCATATAAACCTGACCGTCATAAGAGCAGTTTCCCTCAAAGGATTTCGGGAAATAATTGTCAAAGCTTGAACCGGCGAACACATCGGTGATAGGGGCAATAAGTCCTTTTTCTGCGAAATATCTCATTCTTTCTCCGGCATTCCAGGTAACAACATCTGGCCCCTCTTTTGCGCCGAGCCATGTTCTGAGAAGTGTTTTGAAATCTTCGTGCGAGAAGATGTTCAGTGTAACATCGATATCGGGATTTTCTCCTTCAAATTTCTCCACGAGCATTTTGATAACCCTTTTGGGTTCAGGGTCTCCCGTGTTTGCGTTGATGACGAGACTGCCTGCGAACGATGCGGTAACGACTGCCAACAATAAAGCGATAACAACAAATCTCTTTAAATTCATAATACACCTCCGTTTATATTGCCGCTATGCGGTTTCTCTGATGATTAATTCGGGTTTGAATTCTACCTTTGTCTTTTTGTCGTTGATGATGATATCGACCGATTCCTGAAGCATCTTGTCGATTGGGATCCTGACGGTGGTCAGGCCGAGGATCTTTGCGTAAAATACATCATCGTAGCCGATCAGGGGAATATCTTTTCCCGCGGTAATGCCGAGTTTTCTGAAGGCAGAAAAGACACCCATTGCCATCAGATCGTTATAACAGAAGATACTGTCGAAAGATCTTTCCTTTAAGTCCTCTTCGAGGAAAGCTTCGCAGGTATCCGTGTTGACCTTCAGGTGTTCAAGCCTGATATCAGATGGATTTCCGCCGACTTCTTCAAAACCGGCAATAAAACCGGTTTCTCTGTCAATCGTATTTGTCTTTCTGGGATTTCCCATGAGAAGTAGTGGTTTTTTCAATCCAAGACTGCCAAGATACATTCCCACGGCCCGGCCGCCCTCATAATCATCTGTCCATACCTCCGGATAATCCTTATCTTCAAAATGAACACCGAACGACAGGAATTTCATCCCCTTTTTCTGAAGCTGATCGAGATGATCCGTTCGGTATCCTTCCGGTGCAATGATCAGATAATCCACCGAATTCAATTCCATCATGCGGATGGCCGTCAATTCGGTTTCAAGTTTCTTGTTCGTATCGGAAACGATGACGGACAGTCCCTTGTTTCCTGCAATATCTTCGAGTTCTCCGACCAGTTCGGAATAAAAGGGATTTCTGATATCCGATACGACAACGCCGATTCGGTTCGTCTTTGCCCCCTTTAGGGCCCTTGCATTGGCATCCGGAATATATCCGAGTCTTTCGACGATCGCTTTAATATTTTTTCTTGTGACGGGGTTCACATCAGGCCGTTCATTCAGGACTCTTGAGACCGTCATCTGAGATACGCCGGCCTCCCGGGCGATGTCTTTCAGCGTGATTTTGTTCAAATTAAACACCTTCCGTTCTTTCGTTATGGTTACCTTTAACCTTACCGTTAACGTAAACATTTTATCGAAAAAGGAAAATCTTATCAAATAGGATTAGGGAAGATTTGACCCGTTTATTTGTGATTAGGTAGAAGGTTCTTTATCATTCTTCTTTTTTCTTATTATTTTATCGCTGAATTATGTTATAGCCTATAACGGATGATAATACCGGAAGAGAGAAAAAACCTCCATAAGGAGGTTTCTATGACGGGGCAGAAGAACTTCAATGATCTGTTTCATCAGAAAGGAACTGCTCTATTCTGTTTTTTATCTCATCGCGGATCCTTCTGTATACGATCAGTCTTTCTTCTTCAGACCCTTCCACAGCGGCCGGATCATCAAACGACCAGTGTTCTCTGATACTGACCCCGGGAAATACAGGACAGCTTCTATTGGCCCTGTCACAAACGGTGATGAGATAACTGAAACGCTCGGATAGAAACCTGTCGAGTTTCTTCGATTCCTGTTCACTCATGTCTATACCGATTTCATTCATCACCTTTACGGCAAGCGGATCTACCCTTGTTGATTCCAGTCCGGCGCTGAACGCATCAAAATCATTCGGGGATATCGCTCTCAAAAAGGCTTCCGCCATCTGGCTTCTGCAGGAATTCTTACTGCAGATGAATAAAACACTCCTTTTTTTCATAGGCCACCACTCCTTATTTGATTCTATTCTATGACGGAATTAAAAGGTATCATTTTGAACTATATCAAAAGTTAAATAAAGAACTATTTATTATATGTTATAATAAACAAGTGTTATCAAAGTTATATTAAAATATAAATCATACAAATACATTTCTTTTTGTAGAGGGTGTTGATCGCAATCGGAAGATGAAACTGATTTTCGCAGGGTATCTTTCTGAAGGTATTTCAAGAACGGTTGTTGTGAGGTATTTCAGATAAATTTACTTACGGAGGGGATTCTATGTTTGGAGTGAGGATTAAATCTGTCAGAACGAGAATGTTGCTCTATTTATTGCCCGTTTTAATCGGAGTGTTGATTGCGGTTGGTCTGACCGTTATGTTTATCGCGGAGAATCAGTCTCATGATTCTTCACTGGCGTATTCCATGGGGATAACGAATGCGGCAAACATGGTCATTGAAGAGTGGCTGAATGGGGTTCAGGAAGAACTGAGCATGCTCGCAAACGGCCCGGACGTCAGGAGTATGGACAGAGAAAGATATACGGGTTTTCTCGGCAACATGGCCGAAAACAGTACCGATCTCTATGAAAGTCTCTTTGTGTCCGATCTTAAGGGAAATGCTGTGACTCATGCGGGAATTGAGTTGAATTTATCTGAAAGACAGTATTTTAAGGCTATTCTTTCATCGCGTGAATTCGAAATCAGCAATGCACTTTCAAGCCTTGTGTCCGATAAACCGATAATTGTCATCGTCTATCCGATTTTTGACGATGAAGATCATATGATAGGTGTCTTCGGCGGAACCGTAAAACTTGATTCGCTGTCTGAGAAATTATCCGAGATAGAAATCGGTTCAAACGGATCAATCACGATGGTTGACGGGCTTGGTCAGACGATGGCACATCCGAATCAGGACCTTATCATGAATTTTAATGTGTTGGAAGCGAATAGAAACGGGTATAAGGGTCTGACTGAAATAGGAAATGAGATGATAAGTGGTAAATCGGGAAACGCTACTTTTACCCGCCCTGATGGGTCCACTTATCTGTTCTTATACCATTCGATAAAGGGGACACCTAACTGGTCGATGGGCGCCATAATCCCGGAGGCTCAAATCAATGAACTCAGTGACACGTTAATGTGGATCATTCTGATAGGTTTTCTTATCATTATCGGTATTGTCATTTTGAATGTCTTTTTTGTGGGCAGGACGATTTCAGAACCTCTTAATTTTCTTTCAGAAGCGATGAGGCAATTGTCTGAGTATGATCTGAGGGAAGATGAAGAGTTATCAGAATCGGTAACGAGGTATGTTGACAGGGTAGATGAAATTGGGGAAATGACAAATGCCGCACTGGATTTGAGGACAAACATGTATGAACTCGCTACGGTTCTGAGTCATCAGTCCAGAAAAATTTCTGAATCAGCGACAAATCTTTCATCGGTAGCGCAGGAACAGCTTGCCTCTTCAGAGGAACTGTCTTCACAGGCACAGACGGTGGATGAACATATACAGAGCACTTCCGCTTCTATTCAGGAAGTTACTTCGGGAGTAGAAGAAGTTGCCGCGAGCGCTCAGGATGTTTCAAAGAATTCGCAGGAATTATCAAACGAGATCGGAGAAACTGAAACCGCTGTCAATAAAGGAAAGGAAGAGCTGATCAGACAGGGAACGAGGATGACGACCGTTGATCAGCAGAATAATCGAACAACGGAAATAGTAACCATGGTTGCCGAGAAGGCGACGAACGTTCAGGAGATCGTAAACACCATCTCCTCCATAGCGGAACAGACGAATCTGCTTGCCTTAAATGCGGCGATAGAGGCGGCAAGAGCAGGGGAAGCCGGAAAGGGTTTTGCCGTCGTTGCCGATGAAATAAGAAAGCTCGCCGAAGAGAGTAAGAGCGCCTCTTCAAACATAGCCCGTATTCTCAATGAAATCGATGAAGGAGCTTCAGGTGCAAATGAAGCGGTAAAGACGACGGTTACCCTGTACAGGGAATTGTTTGAGGGAACAAAGCTGGTAACCGGGGAATTTGAAAAGATATCCGACTATATGGTATCTGTCAATTCAAGGGTTGAATCGCTGATGGGCGCTGCACAGGAACAAAGTGCCTCGGCTGAGGAAATGGCAAGTGCCATGGATAATTCGTCCAAGTTGACGACGGATATCGCCGATCAGATTTCTCAGATGAGTACGGCAGTCGAGCAACAGACTCTTGGGGCTCAGCAGGTCAGTACAGCTGCGGAAGAACTGAACGAGCTGTCAAATAATCTGGATAATGAAGTGAAAAAATTTAAATTGTAAGCGATTACTTAAAAAAAAGGCATGCGATCGTTGTCGTATGCCTTTTCCGTTCTTTTAAAGGTTATGCGAATTAAAATCCAAAATCGAAATTATACGTGATTCCCACATTCAGCATCGTATTGGCCGCGAATCCCTCAACTTCCGTCTGTCCGGTAATATCGAATTCTGCAAAGAATTCAAAGAACCCGATGATGTTTTCCGCAATTGCAAATGTGGATCCTGCACCGATTCCCCATAGCGTAGGAGAGACATCAAATTGCCCCTCGTTTATCTCGATATGAGGCATGATCCCGGCAAACACCCTCAGCTCAGGACTTCCCCAGCCGATGGATGGGGAGAGGACAAAGCGATAACTTGTAAAATCGACATCCGGCCCAACCTTAGGCATAGCCGCAATCTCAAGACCTCCGAGTCCAAAATTACTTCTCGCAACGAAACCTACATAACTGTTGTTGTCTCCCTGCATGTCTCCGTTGAAGATGAGGCCTGCCTGGAGCGCAAAGATGGATTGTGCCACTAATAATAGAAATACAACTGAAAATAATATTTTTTTCATGAATCTATACCCCCTGAATCACATTAATATTTGTTGACGATCGCTTCCACTTCTTCCTTTATTTTATCAAGGCTGCCGTGAACGGTTCCAAGAGTCATTTTGGAATTTCCACCACCCTTGATGTTGATGTTGTCTTTGAGTCGTTCAAGTATTTCCTTGGCGTCGATATTATCATATGTGGAGATGATATTAAAGCCGTTGGTTTTTGACTTCTCGAATAAAAAGACGGCAATCGTGTCAGGTTCTTTCATTATCTCTTTGGAAAGTCCCTTTGCACTCTCTTCGGACGGCAGAACCTTTACGATTCTCTTCTTACCGTTCATCATCCTTACGGACAGATTCTGATACATCTCCTGAGCGAGGGATTCGGATAGCTTCTTACTCATCTTCGAAACCGTTTTGTTTTCATTCACGAGATTCTGAAGTCTCAGATTCAGTTCGTCTTTTGAGGTGGAAAGAAAATCGGTCGTTTCCTTCAGGATTTTATGACTCATCTGATAATCTCTCATGGCTCTGTATCCGGCCACATAATAGATGCGCGTGAAGCCCGATTTGACCTTTTCGATCTTAAATATTTTTATGACGCCGATATTTCCCGTGTTGTCGCAGTGAAAGCCTTTACAGAGAGAGTAATCTATTTCACCGATCTTTACCAACCTGAGTTTATCGAGTCCAAGCAGTTTATCATTCAGTTCTTTTCTGAGCGGGTATTTGTGAATGTCTTTGGGAGATACTTCAAGGATATCGACAGGCAGCAGGGAGGTGATCTGCGAAAAGGCCTTCTTTTCCATCTTTTCTATCATTTCTTCATTGATCTCCTGTGAATCGAGATCAATGGTTGTATGCGTTTCAGACATATGAAAACCGACGGTATGTATCCCGAAATCGTTGTCAAAATTTGCGGAAATGAGATGTTGAGCGGTATGCTGCTGTGCGATATCTGTTCTGTTCTCTCCGTTAATCCGACAGATCACTTTATCGCCAACCGACAGCCGGTCACCATTTGACACGGTATGCTGAAGAATTCCCGTTTTATCCTGCTTGACGGCAATGACTTCAGTGCCGTTTAACGTACCGCGATCACCAAGCTGCCCCCCCGCACCGTCCGGATAAAAGACCGAGTAGGTCATTTCTACGATACATTCCCCTTTTCTCTCGTACTTGTTGATTATTTCAGATTCAAAACTGATATCTTCGTACATAAAAACCTCACTTTAGCTCAGTGTTTTTACCTTCATCATAAATTATAACATTCTGTACAGAGGTACCCGTCAAATAACGGGAAATCATTTCAATGAAAGTTTGATTCTGAACGGATTCTGTTTAAATCCGTCGAAAAATTCTATCTCTTCGATCTGTATATTATCCGAAAGGAGCATCCCATAGGTACTGCTGCTCTGATCGTAGATCCATTGCCAACCGGAATGCGTCCAATCCAGTGGAATCGCTTTTTCGTTGTCTTGTTCATCAAGAATCCCGGGAAGTCTGTAATTCCAGTTTCCGCTGATGATGACATAGGCATCAGTCGGTAGATTATCGATCAGGTCCGTTTTCAGATAATCAAGAAAGGCCTTTTGGGCTGTTTCCGTTTCGGTTGTCTGTATATTGTCAAGGTTTATGAGGAACAAGTCGATATTGTCTTCCGTTTTAAACGCTATGACCTGGGCTGAAGGACTAAAGGCGGTTAGAGAAAAAGACTGATCGACTACGGAAGGCAACAGGCGTTTGACGGCGGAAGTCGCCTGATATTTGGAAAGAGTCAGAGACCCGGAATAGATCTTAAAGCGCATATTTTCTATCGGAAAGAATGAAAAAGGAATCTTTTTGGTGTAGGAAAACCAGCTGTTGCTTTCATCGAAGCGCTCAACGAGGAAGGCCTTCTGATTAAAGCCGTCGCTGTTTTCATCCACGTTTTGAAAGAGGAGAAAATCGGATACCTGTACCCGGTTGTTCGCTGAGAGGAAATCAGACAGTGCACCCTCATCCGCCTCCGATGTCAGGGGAAACGAGACGAGATCTATCGTATGTCCCTTCAGTGTTGAGGGGGAGTTTTCCTCCGCAAGGATCTCCAGATCGTCGTTGGATGAGCTGAATACACCTATTGCAACGATCAGAATGACAGTCAGTACGATCAGAACTAAGAGTGTCCAGCCAATTATTTTTAAAACTTTCATTTAATCTCTCCCGATACTTTAAACATCTTTCATCCGTATTATAAAACAAAAAGGGATTCATTTAACAATGAATCCCCTCTGGTCAGGGCGGGGAGACTTGAACTCCCGACCTCATACTCCCGAAGCATGCGTTCTACCAACTGAACTACGCCCTGCTGATACTATCTATTATATCAGTTTAATGCCTCTTTTGCTATATCTACATAAGCCTTGAAGGCATTCATATCTGTGGCGGCAATTTCGGAAAGCATCTTTCTGTTGATCTTTACCCCAGCAACCTTCAAACCGTGCATCAATTCGTTGTACTTCATGTCGTTCAATCTTGCTGCAGCGTTTATTCTAACGATCCAGAGCTTTCTGTAATCTCTCTTTTTCTGTTTCCTACCGGCATAAGCATATACTCCAGAACGGAAATACTGTTCTTTAGCTAAAGAAATTCTCCTGCTTCTTGCACCTCGATACCCTTTAGCGGCCTTCAAATATCTCTTTTTCTTGGATTTTTTAACGACTCCTCTTTTGATTCTCATATTCCCAAATCCTCCTCGATCTTATGCTTTTGCCATCATTTTTTTGATTGGATTTACCCTTGTCTCACTGACCTGACCCTTCTGCCTGAGTCTGACATTTATCTTGTTTCTCTTCTTACCGGTTTCATGTCGTCTACCGGCTTTACATCGCATAATTTTTCCGGTTCTCGTTATCTTAAATCTTCTTGAAGCACTTTTTTTTGTCTTCATCTTTGGCATGAAAATTCCTCCTCAATACGTTATTTCTCAGATTACTCTTCTTCAGTCTCTTTTTCAGGAACCCCATTGTCCGCTTCGTTTGGTTCCTTTGCCACTTTCTTTGCCACCCTGTTCTGGTCAACCTCACTGAGAGGGGAAAGAGTCATATGCATGTCTCTTCCTTCCATTTTTGGTTTGGCAGTAACCCTGGCAACCATCGTTGTATCTTCGGCAATCCTGTCGAGGATCTTTCGACCCATCTCGGTAAATGCCATTTCCCTACCTCTGAACATGATGGTTACTCTGACCATATTTGAGCCCTTTAAAAATCTTATTATGTGATTCAGCTTCGTCTGATAATCATGCTCATCAATCTTCGGACGGAATTTCATCTGCTTCAGCTCCGTCTTTTTCTGGTTTTTCTGCGCTGTCTTTTTCTTCTTCTGAAGTTCGTAACGATATTTACCAAAATCGACAATCTTGGCAACTGGCGGTTTCGCCTCCGGTGCAACAAGTACAAGATCAAGAGAATCCCTCTGAGCAACCGAAATTGCCTCTTTGACTTTCATGATTCCGATCTGTTCTCCATCTTTACCGATTACCCTTACTTTCGGCGCGCTTATTTCTCCATTCTTTGGAGGTAAATTATCTTTCGCTCTCGCGATTTGACTCAGCTCCTTTCGGCTTTTTTAAATAAAAAAGACGGACAAATGTCCGCCTTTTTTTATATATCAAAAACCACTAATATAAGTCATCTCAATATATACCACATTTACCAAGTAAGCCTCAGCTACAAGGTGGGAAATCTTGGCGGACTTCCACTTTGAAATGAAATGGTGGGCCGTACAGGAATTGAACCTGTAGCCTACTGATTAAGAGTCAGTTGCTCTGCCGATTGAGCTAACGGCCCGTAGTAATGGTGCCGGAGGGGGGACTTGAACCCCCACGGGATTTTAATCTCCCACATGGACCTCAACCATGCGTGTCTGCCTATTCCACCACCCCGGCATTCCTCACGCGCCACACACTTCTGTGCTTCACACGAGAGTGATTCTATCACTAAACTATTTTTTTGTCAAGTACCATCTTACAACTGGCGCGCCTGGGAGGATTCGAACCCCCAACCCTCGGAGCCGAAATCCGATGCTCTATCCAGTTGAGCCACAAGCGCACGACTCAATTCAAAAACATGGGGTGGCTAGTGGGATTTGAACCCACGGCAGCCTGAACCACAATCAGATGCTCTACCAACTGAGCTATAGCCACCATGTGTAAAATTTCTCATAAGACCCAAAAAATAACATAATGGTGCGCCCAGAGGGAATCGAACCCCCAGCCTTTGGATTAGAAATCCAATG